>CEVP01058306.1_pt1 | contig 17827 bp, 14 predicted proteins | sample 427071 | NCBI WGS metagenome assembly CEVP01 (sample SAMEA2623808, study PRJEB7988) | marine metagenome | isolation source: saline water (ENVO:00002010), including | reverse complement strand
TAGTGCTTCGCAGGTTCAAATCCTGTCCCCTGCACCATTTTTTATTTCTACTAAGACGATTTTTGAAAGTAATTTATGTATTATGAACCGTTGACTTAATGTCCTGCGCCTTCTTCCATGTATTATGAGTGGAGAGGAAAATGTGTCCTCTGGCTTAGAATCCTCTTCAGAGATTAGAAAATCTGAAAATAATAGTCTCGATAAGGAACTTGATAGGATTCGATTACGTCGAACAGACAAAAGTAAAAAATTTCCAAAGACCTTTGATGATGTTGTATTAATTTTCGGATTAATTGCTGGAATAGTATTCTTTGGTGGAGTTACTCTTTTATCATCTGGTATGTTAGCAGGTGACTCAATTACTTTAGACGAAAATCTATCAAAAACACCTCTGGATACAGGAGGAGAATGTGTAGATAATAAAGGAGCAGTATCTTTTACTATTTTTATTGAAAATCATGACGAAGTAAAGATAAGATCAAAAAATGTTTTATTGGATAAATTCTCTGTTTTAGTAGTTAAAATCACGAATTACAGTGATTCAGAACCATATTATGAATATTATAAAAGCGAGATTGGAAATGTAGAATTTTCGTTTGAATTAGAAGAAGACGTTATTGATGGCCATTACTTGTTATCCGCTCAAATTTATCAAAGTTCTGATGATAGTGAATTTATTGTTACAAATAAATCATCTTTTGATGAAGTTTCATCACAACTTCAAAAGAATGGTGATGAGAAAATTGTAGACTTAGAGGTTTCTGGTCATTCATTAGAGATTTCCGATCCAGAACCTAGGGATTGCTTTACGATGACTGAATTTGGATACTGGGGCTGGGCTTTAATGGCAGCAGAATGGGCAGGGGGGAGAGAAACTGCGATGTTAACTGGAGGTAGTGCAGGTGTCCCTGCTTGGTGGATGGCATCCATTTCTTTAGGAATGTCAATATTCTTCTTATGTGTTCAATATCCATTAATGCATCGTATGTATCATCGTGATATAGATGATATATTAACTAAAAAACAACTTTTCCGCCTAATTGAAAGAACTCTAATTAAATCTGAAGAAAATCTTCGAATAAGAATAAATTTTGATGAATTGAAGATGCAAGAACGAGCAATTTCAATAGATATTATTATCCCATATTTAACCACAAGTAAGACAATTGGTGAAGCCACAGATATTCGTGCTAGATTAACTAAAAATCTACTTGAAGAGTTCTCTATTTTCGGTGAGATGAGGCCTCTACAAATAAAGTCGATATGCTTAGATGGAAAAAATAATTTATCTAATAGTGAATTCATTCTTTCTAGCGATCTTTCTCTAGTTGTTTCCGAAAGGAGTCCTTTATCTGAAGATTATAGTACATTCTTTTCGGGTCTCGGTGCAAATGGTAAATTGGAAGAGGACATAATACAGACTCTAAATAAATGGTTTAGAAAACATAATCTTCTTGATTATGGCTCTGCAATAATTGTCGATGAAGAATCAGTTCTTATCAGAGTGATATATACTCCTATGATGAAGTTTTCATATTTTCTTTACAGGAAGTCATTCATTGACATGCAAGACGACTTAACCGATTTCCTTCGAATGAATTTAGAAGATTTATTGGGTGATAGGGAATTAATTGTTAGTGCAAGGAACGAAAAAGCTAGTCTTTCAGATAGAGCAGTCGCAGGAAGAGTTGAGGTTGGGGCTAACAAAGACGGTTTAGTTGATAACGTCATAAAAGGAATATCAGGTGCAGTCACAGGAAGGGTTGAAATTGAGAAAAATAAAGACGATTTAGTTGGTGAGGCTATGGTTGCAAAACAAGCAGGATTAACTGGAGTTCTGTTACAGAATCCATTCATGGGAGATATTTTATCATCTGTTGAATATGTTGCACACTCAAATAGATCTAGGATAGATAAATATGGTTTTTGGGGGTTGATTGTATTTGTTTGGATTCCATTCATGGCGAGTGGTGTATTGGTAGGAGCCATGTTGGGTCTGGTGGCTAGAATGCGTTTCAGAAGAGTTCTACTAGCGTGTTTAGTAGGTGGTTCTGCTGCTTCAATAACTTGGGCTTATACTGCTCGAGGGATAATAGAATTTATGGAAAAATATCATGCTCAAACTTTCATACCATTCTTGATTTTACTAGCCTTTGTATTTACTTTCTTACATCTTAGAAGAAATAAAAGAAGGAGAAGAGAAGAATTATTCAGAGAGTCAATGGCATTTTTTGCATCATCAAGTAATTCTAATTTCTAAGTAAAACATAATGTGGAAAAAATAATAAAACGATTCAATGGCATTGTAAAAACAATTGGTGACTTTAATTTGCTCTTATAATCTTAAATTTTGATAAATATGGTGGTAAAAATGAATAAACTATTAAAAATGGAAAAATTAGAGAGACATTACGAAACTCCTGCTGGAATTGTCAGAGCTCTTGATGGGGTCTCTTTCGAAATTTCTGAAGGAGAAAGGGTCATTCTCCTAGGCCCTTCTGGCTCTGGTAAAACGACATTATTGAATTGTCTTTCAGCTCTTGACAGCCCTACCAGTGGAAGCTATACATTCCTCAACAATGAAGTGCCACGTAATAATTCTGAGAAAATGACATCTTTTCGTAGAGAAAATATAGGCTATGTATTCCAATTTTTTAATTTGCTTCAAGATCTCACAGTTCTTGAAAATATATTATTAATTCAAGAATTAGCAGGCGAAAAAGACCCTAATCGAGCTAAGGAATTGTTGAAACTTGTTGGCCTAGAAGCAGAAATAAATCGTTTTCCAGGAGAGATTAGCGGTGGTCAGCAACAACGTGTTGCGATTGCCCGAAGCATAGCAAAACGTCCTACTCTCTTACTTGGAGATGAATTGACTGGAAACCTAGATACTGAAACTTCAAACAAAGTAATGGAAGCTTTAGTGGGAGCATGTAAACAGGAAAATATCACTTCTGTTTTTGTTACTCATGACGAAGGATTAATTAAATTCGCTACAAGAGTCATTCGAATTGATAGTGGTAAAATCATTTCTGATGAAAAAATTGATAATTCATATGATGGGGTTTGATTGGAGGTCTTTCGATGTCGAGTCTATTGAATAAACGCTTGGCACGCAGTCTTTGGCGTACTAAAATTCGTCTTGTTGCAGTAGTATTAATGGTGTTTGTTGGAGTTTTTGCCGGAATCACCTTTGGTGGTTATGCGCATAATCTTGGCGGCATGTATGATACAATGCAAGCCGATGATGATGGAGGTGCTAATCTTGCAGATATCTGGATTGATAATCGAAGTGCAATATGGACGCCAGAACAAGTCAGTGCTTTCTGTGACTCGCTATATTCAAATTGGGAATCAAATACAACTACCTCATTTTCTTTAGATTCATGTGAGGGGCGAACCGTTACTCAGGGAGCGATGTTCTATAGTAACGCTGATGGCGAACGTATAATCAATTCTCTTTGGCATGGAATTCCTGCCGATGCCAATGCTGATCGCGTTTGGATGCCTGAGGGTAATTCAGAAGGCCGAACAGCAGTTTCAGCAGATGAAATTGTCATAGATGCTCACGTCACTGATGCTCTCAACATCAGTCTTGGAGATATCGTCAGCATAGGAGCAGGAAATGTAACTGCAGATTTTATCCTCGTAGGAATTGGTTATCATCCATTGCATGTTCTTATGGCTCCTGAAGGCTCATTATTCCCGCCTGCATCTGGTGAATACGTTGTTGGCTATCTTTCTGATACCGGAATGGCTAGACTCACGGGTAATGTAATAGGCTCCAGCAATACAATTATTTTGGATGTTGAAGGTACTCCTTCGTATGACTTACCTGATACTCAAGAGTATGAAGGTACACAAATAGATACGATGAAGGAACTTGTTACAAAGTCACTAAGTATTAACGAATTGGATGCAAGAATTAGAGATAGAGGACAAAATGAACCGATAGAAATCATGCGACAAGATTTGGCTGGTGCCGAGAGAACAACAGTCCCTTTCACAGTGATGATTGCCTCAATTGCAGCAATTACTATTGTTTTGAGTCTGCAACGTTTGGTACAAAGTCAATCTAGAGAAATCGCGGTATTACGTACTCTCGGAGTCGAACGTTCATCGCTTATGATTGGTTATCTTATTGCTCCTTTAGCCATAGGAGGAGTAGGCTGTACTTTGGGTGCATTGGCTGGACCTTGGGGGATGAACGAAATGTTAGATTTCTATCAAGATCTTGTTGGTTTACCAATTGTTGAGAGAACAGTTCCACCTTCAATCTATTTTTCTATTATTTTTTCAACCATGTTAGTTGTATTTCTATCTGGAGCATTTCCTGCATGGAAAGCGAGTCGTCTTGACCCATTAGAAATATTAAGTGGGCAAAGTGAAATGCGTATAGGTTCTAACAAACTGCGTAAACTTACTTCATGGATGCCAATAACACTTGGGCTTTCAATACGTTCAAGTATTCGTAAACCAATACGACTGTCAATGACATTTGTAGCAGTCGGAATTTCTCTGATGCTCTTCGGTTCGGTTCAAATGATGGGTGCTGGACTCGAAGAAACTTTTGTTGGTGGCCTTGAGGATGATCAGAATTGGGATGCTCAAGTATACATTATGCCAGATGCCGAAGGTCCTGTTTTAGATTGGGCAGAAAATAATTCGGCCAATTATGAAATTATTATCGAAATGCCACTTGGTTCAGTTACTGATTCCGGAGAAATTGAGCGAATTTTTAATCTTGTAGGTCTTGATAATTTCCAAAATGGAATGCGTCCAGTCTCAGTAATTGATGGCGATCTTCCAAATACCAATGGAGTGTTACCTGAAGTAGTAATGGATGAAGGTAGTATGGGATTTCTTGGATGGAGGGTTGGAGAAAAACAAACTGTTAGTATTAATGGAATACAACAGGATGTTGAAATTGTTGGAATTTCTAGTGCTGAGCTGGCCAGAACTATGTATTTTCTACGTGAAGATTTGAGTGGGATACTAGGTGTCAATGCAACTTCAATTTATCTTCAACTTCCAGAAGGAGTAGAGATTAATTCTGATCTAGGTAAGTTTTCGACTGGAATCGTAGAAAGGCAAACCCTTCTCGATGGTATCAATAGTTTACTAGATCAGCAAACTCAAATCTTCCAAGGTATGATGTATCTTGGTCTCTTATTTACAATAGTAGTAATGTTCAATACTATGATTATGAATGTCGCAGAACGTGATTTTGAACTGGCAACATTACGAGTATTAGGGGCTTCCACACTTAGTCTTAGTCTGATGCTTCTGTTTGAGAGCCTTCTAATTGGTATCATCGGGGGGATTGTTGGTGTTCTGTTCGCCTATGGCGGAGCAGTAGGATTAGCTGCATCATTTTCATCATGGCAATTTATAGTCCCTGTTTCTATTATTCCGAGCGTAGCTTGGCAGCTGATGGGAGGGGTGGTTCTAATCGCAGTAGCAATGACTCCATTTGGAATTTGGAGATTAAGGCGTATGGATTTAGTAGAGAAAGTAAAAGACCTATCTCAATGAGGTGTGTATCATGAGGATAGTGACTTGGAACTTAAATGGTATCAGGGCTGCACATCGAAAAGGACTTGATGATTTTATTCATAAAATTGATAGTGATATTTGGCTATTTCAAGAAGTGAGAGCTTTACCCGAACAGATGCCAAAAGATTGGCAACCAATAGGTGGGCATGAGATTATTTGGCACCCGGCGGTGAAAAAAGGATACTCAGGTGTCTCAACTTGGTCAAGAATAGGTATCTCCGAAGAAGGTCGTGGTATATCTACGAATGTTGATATTAATGACTCTGAAGGACGTGTTCTTCATACAAAACATGGAAATCTTCATTGTATCAATATTTATCTTCCAAATGGTGGAGCGAGTATTGAGAGACAAAAATTTAAAGATCAATGGTTAGAAGACTTACTTACCTGGTCTAAGAAATTTATTGGTTTAGATGAACCAGTATTACTTTGTGGTGATCTAAATATTGCTCATACAGAGAATGATATTTGGAACCCATCAGGTAATAGAAATACTTCAGGATTCTTAACTCATGAAAGAGAATGGTTCACACGTTTACTTTCAATCGGTTGGTATGATCTTTTGAGGATTGATTCAGGGGATATAAAAGGACCATATTCTTGGTGGTCTAATAGAGGCCAAGCAAGAGCACTAAACAGAGGATGGAGAATAGATTATGCTCTTGCCAATGATGCTGCATTAGAGATTTTTCAGTCTGCGAGGATACTGAGAGAAGGAGGACTTACTGTTTCCGACCACGCTCCTTTGATAATAGATTTAGATATTTAATAGTAAATTTTCAAATATTTGTATTTTTTTTAATACGATACCTTTCAAGACTAAGACGCCGGGCGGAGAGTCATGGGAGAAGGCCTAGTTGATCGTCTTGCCAAAATTTTACCTAAAGGTAGAGGAGTCTGGATACCAATGGACCATGGAATTTCTTCGTATCCTGAAAAGGGCCTCGATAATATGGATCAGGTAGTTTCTTCCTGTATTTCTGGTGGTGCTGATGCAATTGTCTTGCAAAAAGGTGCTTTGAGTCACTTTGTAGAAACTACTGGTTGGAGTAATTTTGTTTGCCATGTTTCCGTGTCTACTGTAAACGCTGGAGAAAAAAATCAATACAAAGTTAGAGTGGCTAACGCTGAAGAGTGTCTAATTAGAGGAGCTAGCGCTGTATCAGCACAGATTAACCTCGGAGAAAGTTTTGAACCTGAAATGATAGAAGAAATGGGTAAATTAACCGGTGAGGCATTACCATTAGGTCTACCTACGTTAGGTATGATTTACCCTAGAGGGCCTATGTTAAAAATCAGTGAAGGAGATATCACCAAAGGGGTTGCCCATGCTGCAAGAGTAGCATGGGAATTAGGGTGTGACGTTGTCAAGGTGCCTTGGACCGGAGATGTAGAGTCTTTCAAATTGGTATGTCAAGCAGTTCCTATTCCAGTTCTCATTTCTGGAGGTCCCAGAAATATTTCGTTTATTGAGCTACTCCAAATTGTCGAATTAGCTATCTCTGCAGGTGGTTCCGGTGTTTGTATAGGAAGACAAATTTTTGGTGCTAATGATCCAGAATCCTGTGTCAAAGCATTGAGAGCAGTAGTGCATGATAATTCAACATTTACTGAGGCTTCAAAATTGCTTGAAAGGTGATATAGTGGAACTTTGGCAAGATTCTCATTCTGAATCTACTCCTGAATTATGTTCGAGAATATGGTTAGGTAGTGCCTCAGATGTCGCCGAAGTTAATCTCGATGACGCTCATTCGCAAGAAGAAGCCATTTCTTTGATTGGTATGATCCCCTGGATTCTTGTTAGATGTTCCGATTGGACAATGATACCTCTGGAGAATTTAGTTTCAATTTCTAAAGGTAGTGGGACAAAAATTTCCGTAGCAATTGATAAAATAATTGATTTAAATGGGGCAGCATTTGCTCTGGAACATGGTGTTGATGCCCTACTTCTTCCAGCAAATAATAATGAATTATGGAATGCCGCTGTAGCGATAGTATCGAAAAAAATCTCTATTACAACAACATCTTCAACTTCTGTTGGGATAGATAATGCAAAAATATTTTCAATAAATTCTAGTGGAGTGGGCGAAAGAGTTTGTATCGATCTAATTGAAAGATTAGAAGTTGGAGAAGGTATGGTTATTGGCTCAAATGCATCTTTACTAGCTCTAGTACATGGAGAGACAATTGAATCTCAATTTGTTCCAACTAGACCCTTTAGGGTTAATGCCGGTTCTATTCATTCTTATGTATTGATGTCTGATAACTCAACTAAGTATCTCTCTGAACTAAAAGCAGGAGATGAGGTTTCAGTTATCTCCTCATCGGGCAGTGTAAGAAAATGTATTATTGGAAGATTAAAGATTGAACGTCGACCGTTTCTAATTATCCGATTTAAAACAAAAAATGAGGACGTCGGTCAAATAATTCTACAACAGGCAGAAACAGTCAGATTAATAGATAAGCATGGTAAAGCTTTGTCAGTTACAGATTTAAAAATTAATGATGAAATAATGATTAGACATCAAAATCAAATGAGACATATTGGAAATGCGCTTGAAGGAGAGATGAATGAAAAATGATTATTCTAGCCGAAGCCGAATCCAATGCTGCAATTTCAATATTGCATGCTGTAGGTTTAGATAAAGGGTGTTCTATAGGGATAAACCTCAAGGCTAATGTGAAATTAGTCTCAGAACCTCAGAAGATAGATGATGATTTTCATGAATTATTTCAGTCTATTGAGATGGTTTGGAAAGAAAATGGTTTCCCTCTACCTGAAAAATACGGTTGGCAAGTTTCTTCAGAAATTCCAATAGGTCAAGGCCTAAAATCAAGTTCTGCAATTTCTTGTGCAGCAATTAAAGCATTAAATCAAGCTACTTGGACGGGTCTTAATGATTCTGAGATAGTTAATCTCGCAGTTTCTTCACAGCGTAAATGCGGCTGTACGATTACTGGCAGTTTGGATGATACTTGGGCTTCCATGTCAAGCGGATGGAAATTAGTTGACCCAAATAAATCTGCACAAGAATCAATCCTATTAGAAGGTAATATTGAAGAAGAAATCATTATATTTCTAATATTAAGAGGTAGAAGGACAAAGGAAATAAAAATCAGTAATTTCAAAGAACAATCAAGATTTTTTGAACGAGCTTTAGATTCACTATCAAATGATTCTATATTCCAAGCAATTTCTACCAATGGTATGGCTGTAGCTGCTGCTACAGAAGATGATGAAGCTGTCCGAATATGCAATAAATTGATCGCTAGCGGGGCTATTGCGGCAGGAATTACTGGCTCAGGACCTGCAATTTCAGTCATTAGTTTTGTTCAAGAATCAGAAATAATACGTCAATCACTCAACGATTTAAAATATGATATAGTTGAAACAAATTTTTTCAATAACAATATTTTGGAGTTGATTTGATGAGTATGAGAATGGGAGATCGTTTGAGTGTCACACTCTTCGGAGAAAGTCATGGAAAGTGTGTGGGTGCGTTATTAGAAGGTCTCCCTGCAGGGACTGAAATCGATAATGAAGCTCTATTAGATTTCATAAATAGGAGAAAACCCGGTCGTAAAGGTCTCTCTACAAGAGCAGAAATTGATGATTGTGAAATTATGTCCGGTGTACATGAAGGTCTAGCTACAGGTTGGCCTATACTTTTGTTAACCTATAATTCAGATGTTCGTTCAAAAGATTATTCATTTTTACCAGATCATCCTCGCCCTGGGCACGCAGATATGGTTGAACATATTCGCTCAGAAGGTGCTAGTGATTTACGAGGTGGTGGTTCGCAGTCTGCAAGGCTTACTTTTGGGCTTGTCGCAGCAGGAAGCCAAGCACGGAGTCTGTTAGATTCTGTTGGCTGGTCTTGTACTGCTCATCTATCAAGTGTAGGAGATATATCTGCTAAACCATTATTTGATTTAGATAGAAAATCTCCTTTGAAAGAAGGGACTGATATGTCGAGGTTGAATTGCAGGGATCCAGAATCAGTCACTAAGATGTCTGATTTTCTTGATAAAATAAGAAAAGATCTTGATTCAATTGGATCTACAGTTGAATTATTGATTGAAGGACTTCCAATCGGAGTCGGTGAACCATGGTTCGATGGTATTGAACCGGCTTTGGCTAGGGGATTGATGGCTATTCCTGGTGCTAGAGCAATTGAGTTCTCACATGGTTTCTCTACTTCAAAAATGCGAGGCTCAGAAAACAATGATGCTTGGTTTTTAGAAAATGGCAAACCAATCCTTGAGGGTTCAGACTCGGGAGATGCTGATGGCGCGTTGGGTGGTCGCTCAACAAGCTCTGCTGTCAGAGTTGTAGTTCATTTCAAACCACCTAGTAGCCTTGCAAGAGAACAATCAACTTTGCACCTACCTAGTGGTGAAAAAAAACCGCTTAAGGTTCATGGAAGACACGACCCAGTACTTGGACCTCGAGCAGTACCAGTAGTTGAAGCTGTGGCTATACTGGTAATCTCCGATTTAGGAATCATCGGTGGCTACTTAGGATAATTATTTTCCACTGTTTTCTCTCATTTGAGTAATTCTGACAGGTAAGTTAACTGCAAAAGCAGAAGCTACAATCATAAATACAACAGCTGTTCCAAGTGCAACTCCGTAAACAGATGTTAATTCAACACTTTCAGCCAATCTTGTTGCAGTAGCATCACTCCCTAATAATCCAACAATTGTTGGTATAATTAGGTTAATCATTAGAGTTAGTAAGGCCACTAATCCAGCAATTAATGGTGTAATCATTAGAGATCTGTAATATTGTCTTGTTATTTTTTTAACATTCATAACATATACTTCACCAGTTCTAATAGATTTATCAAGCATTGAGAATCTGATTATTCCACTAGTTAATTCAATATACATTACTAAGAAAAGAGCATATGATATCAATAATAATTTCTGAGCTATTTCTCCATCAGGAAGTAAGTCAATTCCAAATTCAACTTTACTTCCAGCAAATCTAATTGTTACTAATATTAGGACTACATATGAAATTAAAATTGCGCGTTGTTCTCTTTGGAAGATTCCATACATTCCTCCAATGAAGCCTATTGCTATCAAAGCTAGATGAATTAATGCGCCTATCGATGGTTGATTAATCGCATTACTCAGCCAAAACCAAGCGGTTCCAGAAACTGGAGTTACTGTAAACGTAACAATTGAAAGTAAAGTTAGTGTAATTGCAGCAGACATCTGTAAAGTCTGAACTACTCTATCCGGAGGTAAGAATTTTGTCTTTGTTACTATTGGGCCGCCGAAGAATGACTCAATTACCGATGGGACATGGACTTCAGGAATTGCATCTTTAGGTATTTCTGTACTACCTTTCATTCTCCCTGCCGCTTTTTTACGACTGGGAGCAGAAGATCTAATCGTCTTACCATCATATAGGTGAGCAGTATCTGATTTTTTTTCTACCATTAAATCACCTCAGAAACCTCTAGCTCCAGAAAGGGCGGTATTCAATAGCATATCTGGCTCCCAATCCATAACATTAGCTCCTAGTCCTCTTAGCTCACTCATCAGAATATCTCTTTCTGTTTTCAGCAATTCATATCCTGTTCGGTCTAATCTTCTAGCATCAAATTCAAATTCTAAACTACTTGGAGAAAGTATAGTGACATCGAAATTTCTAGATCTCAAATCCCTGACTGCATCAATTATTGTAGGGTCATCTTCTAATGGACTCAGTATAATAATCGGACTGCCTCTATTAATATGTGGTAAAATTCTATTTGTAACTACTTTCAAAGGAGTGTTTCCTTTTGCCATTGCTCCTGCTAATTTAGTCAGTATGACGTACAATTGTTTTTTCCCAGTATCTCTATCGACTGATATAATCTCATCACCATAAACTACCACTCCAACAGAATCTCTTCTTGAAAGGAAATATTGAGATAAACTTGCAGCCGCTCTAGTGCTATAAACAAGAGAATTTCTACTTACAGGTCCTGTTTCAGAAACTGACCTACTATCTACTAATAAGATTATATCACTAACGGCATCTCTTTCAAATTCATTGACCATTAATTTTCCACCAGATCTAGCAGTAGCTTTCCAATTAACTTTCTTCATTGCGTCTCCAGGAACATATTCTCTTAGATTATAGAAATTAGATCCTTCTCCTGGATTTCTAATATTTACAGCACCAGTGAAAATCTTAGGCACTCTACTCTTAATTAAAGCGTCCTTGATATCTTCCATTTTCGGAAAAACTAAGAAATCATCGTAAAGATGTATTTCTCTTTCATTATGGAATAGTCCAAATGTATCTTGTATTCGGATACATACCGGTCCTATGGTATAGAAACCTCTTAGAGGGGCCTCAATTGTATATGCAATTTCAGTTTCTCTTTGAGGTCCTAATTCCATTAGGACATAGTTAGCTCCTTTTTTGATTCTCATTACTTCCGGAACTCGATCTCTAACCTCCAGAACTTTGGAGAGATTTGATTTATTCTGAATTCTTATAGATACATCGACTTCTCCATCTTCAAAAACACGAGCAGAGGACAGTTTTCTCAAAGCAACGAGATTTTGTAATGCTATACCTCCAGTGGCATTTTCATCTTCTAATCTCCTTCCTGACGATGATACATCGGCATTAGTAGTCCTGAATGCGGCCCATGTCAAGAATGAGAGAAGAACGACTGCTACGGTAACTAATTGTTGATTTCTTAAAACTAAACCTAGAAGATATAGAGCAATAGACAGCGAGGCAAACATCGCCGATTTTCTACTCCATGCCACAAGCAAACCTCCTATTGTCAGTATCTCAATCAAACAGTTGGAACTGGAACTTGTCTAAGAATATCTGAAACTACTTGATCGGTTTCTAAGCCTTTAATTTGGTGTTCAGGTTTCAGAATTAGTCTGTGCGATACAGCCAAAGTAGCAACTGCTTTCACATCATCAGGAGTAACAAAGTCACGCCCCCTCATTGCTGCTGCAGCACGACTTGTTTTCAGTAATGCCTGTGAACCTCTAGGTGAAGATCCAACTAACACCCGTGGGTCTTCTCTAGTTCTTGAAACAATTTCAACCATGTACATTCTTACTGCTGGGTCAACATATACATCCTCAATCGCTTGTTGCATTGCAACAACTCTTGCAGGATCCGTAATTACGTCAACTTCCACTGCGTCTTTCTTTCTTTCAATACGCCTTCTTAGAATCTCATCTTCATCTGCTCTGTCAGGATAACCTACAGACATCTTAAACATGAAACGATCTAATTGAGCTTCAGGAAGTGGATAAGTTCCTTCTTGCTCGACTGGATTTTGTGTAGCCATTGTAAGGAACGGAGAAGGTAATTTGTGTGTAATTACACCAATAGTTACCTGCTTTTCCTGCATAGCCTCTAGTAATGCCGCTTGTGTCTTTGGAGGAGCTCTATTTATTTCGTCAGATAGTAGAAGGTTACAGAAAATAGGTCCTGGTTTGAAACTAAATTCACCTTTCTTTGCGTCATAGATATTGGTTCCTGTAATATCTGCTGGTAGCAAATCTGGTGTAAACTGTACACGCTTGAAATCACATCCAAGCGCATCAGCGAAGGTGTTAGTCATCAGTGTCTTTGCAAGTCCTGGGTAATCTTCGAATAGAAGATTACCGTTTGACAAGATATTTACCATAACATTGTCAATTACATGGCTCTTTCCGATAATTACTTTCTGAACCTCTAGGCTAATCGCTTCAGCGATAGCTCCTACAGCTTCGAGTTTTTCACTCATCTTCTTCGATCCACGAACGCTTTCGGCTTTCTTTGCATAACCCTGACTAACTGCGTCTACTTGCGATGCTGCTGGTTTTTCTGCTGGTGGTGTTGCATTCATTTTTTTCTCTCCAATTTTTAATTTACCTTACCCCATTTCCTTATTGCTACCATCAGTTGCCTTAGTTCTTGGGGTGAGTATGTACGTGATTGGCTGTAAGCCAGTTCAACCAGCCTAGGGTCGCCTATCATTGCTTGGACCTCTGCAGGGGGTTTTGAAGCCATTTGGTCTCTAGTCAGGTCATGATGGACTCTGACTTTAGTGAATAGTGACTGTTTGACTCTAAGTTTGTAGGTACTGGGATCCAATTTTTTCGGTCTCTGATTAAATCTAGTTAAATCGAAAACATGTCTCCAATTTTCTTTTTCTGGTATTACCATCATTGAAACAAGTAGTAGTAGACCTACGTTTAGAACTACTAGCCACTTCAAGAAAGTATTCGAAGTAAGCAAAACTACAGTGGACATTCCTGCTACAAACGGTGCAGAGATAGTTCCAGTAACATGTCTACTTTCATCAAACACTATACGGAAATTGGACATATCTTGCCTTATTTGACTTGATATGTCAAAATTGGTGTGTTCCATCATAGAGTGAACTAACACCTGGAAGTAAACGCTGTTTCCATTCCAATCGTTATTATCATTAATTTCATTCATCCAACATTTAGACTCTACAATTCCTTCACATGAACTTCTCATACCTGTAAGGGCAGCAGTGTCAAAGTCCCACAATCTGTCAGAGAATGCTTCATCATCAGAAACGAATACAATACTTCCAGTAACATCGATTTCTTCCAAATCACCGAAACCACCTTTGCCAGTAGCTTTGTCAAAGACAGAAATACCTGGATAGTCAATTCTAACCATCAGAGCCAAGTCACCAGGTGCAGGGTTTCTTGCATCGCTGGAATCACCGTTACCAATAATATCGATAAAAGCAGAAGAAGAAGCAGTTGCTAAGACATTGACTTCTCTTTGAGTGTCTGGATTACTTTGAGGTAAATCTTCAGCTGTAGGTTCGAATCTTATCCCAGTAGGAGATCTGAACATGACCGGTATTCTACACTCTTGGCTAAGGTCATTTTGAGAAATCTGCACATCTGAGCAACCCTTTCTAGCAGCACCTGCTTCCATTTCATTAACATCATTCTCAACAGAGGCCACACTCCAAACATTTTGCCATACAGGATCTTTGACAGTATCATCATCATTATATTCTAGCCAATGTTGATTTTGATCTAATAGAGGCTTATCGAAATATGATATTCCGAATTTTGATGCTAATCTATTTGCATTTGTATTATCCGCTGCAACTATGACCTTTCCACCCTTTTCTGTAACAAAGTCGTAAATTGCATCAGCTGTAGTTTCATCAATCGGCTTTTCAGGTGATACGATAACTAGCATAGTTCGATGTGGATCTTTCCAATCATTCACTAACATTGGAGTGGACATGGTGTTGGCCGTAAAATAACCTAAATTATTACTATCATCAGTACATTGTTCTAGATTGTCTCCGAGATCACATCTCATTTCACTAAGCTGTGCTAAACTGTCCGTCTCATAAGCAGAGTATGAGGTATCTTTCCCTATCACCATCAACATCGGCGCGAGTAGAAGTAATACCACAGTTATTGCAATAGATCCAATAACAATTGTATTGAAATCAAATCTATCTTCATTTCCTTCAGTCAAAATAATCAAATCCATTTTCTGATGTAGAACATAGCCAAGGCTTACAACTGTTCAACCGTGCGATTAATCGCAGTTATATGTTGCTGCTATTAGTTCAGGTAAATTAGAGTTAATTCAGTGGTCAAGTGCTTTTTAAACATACTCTCAGCATGGCCTTTTTCCAACTTTATTAACATTTTTTCCGATTATTATTTACATAAAATAGAGCCAAACAGGCTGAAAGTAATATTGCACTTATTCCAGAGGATGGAAGATTAGTATCAACCACCTCAGTTATACTTTCTTCGTCATCTGTATCATCTTCATTTTCAGTCGGCTTTGAGAGAGGTGGCTCAACAGTAATCGAAGTTTCATCATCTGTAATTTTTGAAGACCCAGCATTCATTGCACCGTTAGAATGGACGGTAATTTCCAATTTACAATTTTTTCTTGGATGACTTTGTGATGCCGTAATTTTTAAATCTGCACTAGTAGATTGATCTTTTTCTAAATCAGTAATTAGTAATTTTTCTAATCCATTATCCAATGTCATTAGAGGACAATTATCAGATAGATCAATTTCTCCAACCTTATCTTTTATATTTCCATTATTTGATACAGTAACTCTAAGAATCATATCTGTTCCAGCGTTCATAGGACCGACAGGGTCATCAATATCTACAGAAATTGAAAAAATCGTTGGTATTTTTATATCTGCTATTGCTTCTTGATTTTCAGGTATGAGGACCTGCACCCCAGCTCTTGTAACCAAACTTGCAGTAATCTTCATTTCTTCCTCTGTATTTGCCGCAAAATTATAAACATCAATATTTTCAATCACTAAAGAGAAGGTTTCATTCTCTCCAGCTTGAATTTTCTCAGATTCAGGACCATCATCTTCTCCATCAAAGGGTATATCATATGTGAAACTAACTTCAATTTCAAACATTTGAGTGTTATGAACATAGAACTCTATTACCCTCTCCCCGTCTTCATTAAGAAGAAATGGCATGCTATCATCATCCGCAATATATTTTATTCCTAATTCCCAATTTCCTAATTCTGGTTGTTCTTGTGCAGAACTAATTGTGGTCAAACTAGTAAGTACAAATAAACTGACGACGATACAGATAACTTTGTTCATGTCACTCACTCAATAACCCCTTACATGCTCTCTTTGTTAATACCTTCACCATTTTTCTTCTATATGCTGGAGTATACCAAGTATTCGGAACAGGTTTAACAGCTTTGCGAATTTTTTCAGAGAGATGTTTGATACTTTCTTCGCCCTCCCAATTCTCTACTAATTCCATAGCCAAATCTTCATGATATCCTGGAATGGATTCTAGGCCTGTCGTAGCAATCCTCAATTTCTCTAATTTTCCTTCCTTTTTCTTCCAGAGTGCCGCAACACCGGCCTCTGGAAAGTCCCAAGATTCTCTTTGACGTAACTTTTGATAGTCTCCTGACCAAGTTGAAATTTCTTCAGGAATGGTGATATGAGTCAGCAACTCTCCAGGTAATAGTTTATTTTTCTTCATTCCATCCAATTCAAAGAAATCAATGAGATCCATTTCTCTCTTTCCTGATGTTGAAATCAGGTGTACTCTAGCTTCCATACACATCAAAACCGGTGCTAAATCTGCTTGATATGTGGCTACACACAATGTATTTTGATTTGGAATTACTCTACAATCGGCTCCTGTACCGCAATCACATTTATGGCACCAATCAATAGTTTCTCTCCAATCCTCTGTTTGGTTATACCAATAACATCTCGTATCTAGACAAATATTTCCTCCTACAGTTCCAGACCTTCTAATCATAATGCTAGCAATTGAATTGGCGGACTTTGCTAAGACAGGATGAGTGAATTCTGATTCTGCCAAGTCTTGTAACCTTACCATTCCGCCAATAGTGGTTTCCGTCAGTTCGGTCAATTGTGAAATATTCGCTAAAGAAATTACATTCTTTTTCGGATTGAGATGCCATTTGTAATTAGGAATTAGGTCTGTTCCTCCAGAAATCCAATCAAAATCTTCTTGTTTTGATTGTAAAGTTTTAGCAATCTGTATTGCCTCATCTACACTGCTTGGTGAGTAAAGTTTGAATGGGGGCATTTTCATTTTATACACTCCTCTTTCTTCTTTCAGTATGAGTCCATGCGCTTCCTGCCAATCTAGGATTTTCTAGATATTCTTCAGAAGGTATAACAGTTACTTCCCAACTTTCATCTACTTCATCCGGTGGAATTGTTGGATCCATACCAAATAATGCACCATTATGGTATGGTTCAATTTCAGATGTCAATCTTCTTTCTTTATCTCTGATTGAATGTTCCTTAGCTCTTTTTTCAAGGGTATCCTGTAACTTTGAATGTTCTAACCTAGGTGATGGTAAATCATTGGGGTCATCAATCTTTAATTCTCGACATTTTCTTTCTATATTTTTATGTAATCTGTCTGGAGTAATTGGCAACTCATTAGTCCTAACTCCTATTGCATCGTAAACCGCATTGCATACTGCAGGTAAAATCGGTAATAATGGTCCTTCTCCCGCTTCCTTTGCACCAAATGGTCCTTCTGGGTCGTTTGATTCTACGATGATAGGGGTTACATGAGGCATTTCATGTACACTAGGAATCTTATAATCAAGTAAATCAGTGTTCATTAGATTTCCAGTTCTACCATATCTCATCTCTTCCGAAAGGACTTGGCCCATTCCCATGTGACAAGAACCTATTATTTGTCCTTTGACTGCTAATGGATTTAGTGCTTTACCACAATCATG
>CEVP01149133.1_pt1 | contig 17960 bp, 20 predicted proteins | sample 427071 | NCBI WGS metagenome assembly CEVP01 (sample SAMEA2623808, study PRJEB7988) | marine metagenome | isolation source: saline water (ENVO:00002010), including | reverse complement strand
TGCACCAAACTTCATCTAATTCAGTCTGGTCGTAGTGAGGTAATGACCTTTTATAAATATCAATATATTTAACATTCGCACCTCTTTCCTTTAAATTTCTTGCTAATAATTCACGGCCACCTACACCACGAACAATTGAAACTTTTTTACCACTGATTCTTTTATCTTGTATTTCTTTTAGCATTAATAAACCTTCGGTATCGGCCTGATTTGAATAAATAATATCTTTAAAACCTCTTGCAGCTAACTCGCGCATTGTTCCAGGACCAAGAGCAACAATTTTTATGCTGCTGAAAATTTCAATATTGTTCAAAAAATTATCGAATGCTACTTTTACTGCGTTACGACTTACAAATATTATAAAATCACTCAACTTCAAATCATTAATATCTTTTAATAGTTCTTTGGTTTTTTCTAAGGGTCGTATTTGAATTGTTGGAAGTTGTATGCTTACTCCGTCATTACTTGAAATTAACTGGGATAGAGTGTCGGCCTGCTCTGTTGGTCTTGTTATTAATATACGCTTCTTATTTAGTGTCATCATGATGATTTTTACTTTAAGTAATCTTTTAGAATAGCATCTGCGCCATTATCAAGTAATGCCTCTGCTAATGAAGACCCAATTTTGTCCGCATCCTCTAACTCACCTATCTTTTGTAGTCTAATAACTTTGCTTCCATCTAATCTTGCAACTAAGCCATCAACTTTTATTTGATTATTTTCAATTACTGCATGCGATGCGATGGGTAATTGACATCCTCCATTTAGACGACGACTAAAAGCGCGTTCAGTTAATACACATAAAGAAGTATCTTTATCATTAAGAGGAGCAATTAGCTGTTGTGTAGTCTCATCATTAGTACGACATTCGATTCCAATAGCGCCTTGACCAACAGCAGGCAGTACATGTGAAAAAGATATAAATTCGGTAATTCGCTCAGCCAAACCAAGTCTAATAATACCTGCTGCTGCAAGTATAATCGCATCATATTTACCATCATCCAATTTACCTATTCTTGTTTCAACATTACCACGTAAATCTTCAAATAATATGTTTGAATTTACTTGCTTTAGCTGAGATTGTCTGCGCAAACTGGATGTTCCAACAGTACTATTATCTGGTATTTCGGCAATTGAGTTATATTGATTAGATATCAACACATCACGGCTATCTTCCCGTTTCATAATAACGCTTATCTCGAGGCCTTTAGGTAGTTCCACGATGACATCTTTCATTGAGTGCACAGCTATATCAGCATTTTTTGATAATAACGCTTCTTCTAATTCTTTAATGAAAAGGCCTTTACCGCCAATATCAAATAAGGGTGCGTCGAGAAAACGATCCCCTTCTGTTTGTATTCTCACTATTTGAATCTCTATATCGGAATGATTCCTTATCAATTCCTTCTTAACATATTCAGCCTGCCATATAGCTAGAGGGCTTCTTCTGGTTGCTATTTTTATTTTTTTCACAATATGTATAGTTTATTCAAAAACATGTCATTCAGTTAAATACGGATTTATAATGATACACATAGAAAATTATTGAGAAAGGTGTTTTATGAAATTGGGCATCATTATGGACCCTATTAACGAAATTGATATCAAGAAAGATAGCTCTTTTGCAATGCTATTAGCTGCACAAAAACGTGGCTGGAGTATTCACTATATGGAGTCCGATGATCTCTATATGGATAATGAAATACCGAAAGCACGCATGCAATTTTTAGAGGTGAAAGAAAATCCAAAAAAATGGTTCAAATTGGATAAGGAATATATTGATGAAATATCATCACTTGATGTTATATTAATGAGAAAAGACCCGCCTTTTAATCTTGAATATATATACTCGACTTACATACTCGAACATGCACAAAAACTTGGTGTATATGTTGTAAATAATCCTGAATCATTAAGAACCGTAAATGAAAAATTCTTTATCACATACTTTCCTGCATGCATACCACCAACAATAGTTAGTAAAAATATTAAATTTCTATTTGAATTTATTCAAAAACAAAATGATGTAATTATAAAACCATTAGATAGCATGGGTGGTGCCGGCATACATCATATAAAAAAAACAAATAAAGATATTAAAGCTGTGTTGAAATTGATAACAAAAAATGGAAATGAGTGTGTTATGGGTCAAAAATTTATTCCTGAAATCAGTTTAGGAGATAAACGTATTCTACTAATTGATGGTAAGCCCATTCCATACGCGCTAGCAAGAATACCTTCACCTATTAATCAAAAAGGTAACTTAGTTCAGGGAGCAACTGCAAAAGGAATTGGATTAACTGAGCGTGATAATTTTATATGCAATATAGTTGGGCCAGAATTAAAAAAAATGGGACTGACTTTTGTTGGTATAGATATAATAGGAGATTATCTAACAGAAATTAATGTAACGAGCCCGACATGTATAAAAGAACTAGATAACATATATAATATAAAAATTGCTGATAAATTAATGAATGTTATAGAGAAAAAAACAAAAGAAATTATATAAATGTCTGTTCTGCAACAAACTAAACCAACACCGTATGATCGCCTAGGACTTACATTATGTATTGCTCTATTGATTCATGCTCTTATTGTTTTTGGCGTAACCTTTACCAAAGAAGACAGGCCAAATATGCGTTTTAATACAATGGATATTATTTTAGTTAAGCAAGAAACTAAAACCGTAGATAAGGATAGCGATGTCCTTGCACAAAAAAATCTTGAAGGTGGAGGTGTATTTGAAGAAGTTGAAACCCCGGCGACATCAGTCGCACCAAGTTTTTCTGATTCGACTCAGCAAGTAATCGACCGACCTATAATAAAAGACGAGCTTCTTCAACCTCATGATAAAGAAATGAGTGTAACTGAAATTCCAGAAATACTTGATGTAAATGAAGAAAGCATGGAAGTATTAGCAATTAAACAAGTAGAAAATGAAGTTGCGGATATCGTTTCTGAGAAGCAGGAGCCTGATGTTGTGTATGAAAAATTTGACGAGCCTGAAATTAAGAAAAAAATACCAAAGAGAGTGTCAACGCCACCTACTATACCCTCATCTAACGAACTACTGACTAATAGTTTTGAGATTGCCTCCTCAGATAATCAGGTCAGACGTGAAGTGATTGAGAGGACAAAAAAGCCTCGAGAGAAATGGATTTCAGCAAATACAAAGGAATTTGAATATGCTGCTTATATGGATGCATGGCGAAGAAAGGTTGAGAGAATAGGTAATTTAAATTACCCAGAGGAAGCTAAAAAGCTAAGTTTGTCGGGAAGTTTGAGGCTTGATGTTGCTCTAAATAAAGATGGCACAATAAATGAAATTACCTTAAGGAAGTCTTCTGGTGAAAAAATTTTAGATGATGCAGCAATAAAAATTGTTGAGTTAGCTGCTCCTTTTTCTAAATTTCCAAAGTATATAGAAAATGAAGTTGATGTTTTACACATAATACGCACATGGCAATTTATAAATAATAGAAGCTTTAGATAGTTAATAACTAAAATAATAATATATTAATTTATGAATAATAAAACATTGCTTTGCTTCGACTATGGTGAAAAAAGAATAGGTGTAGCTGTTGGACAAACAGTTACATCGACTGCTACAGCATTAGAAACTATAATTGTACGTAATAAAAAACCAGATTGGGATGCAATCGGTAAACTTATTTCTGAATGGAAGCCAGATAAATTCGTTGTTGGACACCCGTTCACTCTAGATGGTGCTAGACAAAAAATGACAGAATTAGCAGAGAAATTCAGTAGACAATTGCAGCATCGGTATAACACTCCAGTTGATCTAGTTAATGAGCAACTTTCTTCATATGAGGCAAGACGAGAATTAAAATCTACGCGAAAATTAGACCCAACTTCGGCTAAACTAATTCTTGAAACGTGGTTTCGTGAAAATACGGGTCATAAATGTCGACAAAATGACAGTAATAAGGAAAACTAGCATATATTGTTTATGGATAAAAAAACCGATATACATTTATTGATTAATGATATGGCCAATGGTATTCAAAACCATTGTAAAAATCTACAATACAAAAATCCTCTAATGATCGGAATTCAGCGGGGCGGAGTATGGGTAGCTACGCAATTACATATGAAACTGAACTACAAAGATCCTCTTAGTGAATTAAATATTGCTTTTTATCGTGATGATTTCAGTAAAATTGGTGTTCACCCAGAAGTCAAACCAAGTAAATTATCAACAAATTTAGATGATAGACATGTAATATTGGTTGATGACGTACTACACACTGGCCGAACGATACGAGCGGCCATGAATGAGATTTTCGATTTTGGTCGGCCCGCTAGTATAACTCTAGCTATACTCATAGAGCGTAGTGGCACAGAATTACCAATTAAAGCAGACATAATTGGGAAAAAAATTACACTTAAAGAAGGGGAACATGTTAAACTCTCCGGCCCAGAGCCCATGGCGCTGGAAATAAAGAAAACTGGATGACTGGAAACAATATTCAACTCGACAAAACTGGCAATTTAAAGCATTTTCTCTCTATTGAGGGACTCAACAAACCGTTACTTCAGACAATCCTTGACTATGCAGAATCATTTGCAACAGTTGGGGAAAGACCTATTAAAAAAATACCCTTACTTCGAGGGAAAACCATAGCTAATCTATTCTTCGAGCCGAGTACGAGAACAAGGACTACTTTCGAGCTTGCTGCTAAACGACTATCGGCCGACATATTGAACTTGAATATTTCCACAATGGCAACAAGCAAAGGGGAGATACTCAGTGATACACTCCACACCCTCGAGGCAATGCACTGCGATATGTTTGTTGTCAGACATGCCAATAGCGGAGCAGCACACTATATTACATCACAAGTCGCTTCACATATTAGTGTAATAAATGCAGGAGACGGGAGACACGAACACCCCACTCAAGCAATGCTTGATATGTTTACTATTAGACAGCATAAAAAAGATTTTACAAAATTAAGCGTTGCAATCGTCGGCGATGTTTTACATTCACGTGTTGCTCGCTCTGATATACATGCCTTAAATATGCTTGGAGTTAATGAAGTAAGAATAATTGGACCACATACTTTAATTCCAAAAGATATCGAAAAATTAGGTGTCCATGTCTATCATGATATGGATAAAGGATTAGAAAATATAGATGTAGTTATTATGTTAAGACTACAACGTGAACGTATGAAAGGCGCCTTACTACCAACTGAGAATGAGTATTTTCAAAGATATGGTCTAACAAGTAAAAGACTAAAAAATGCAAAACCAAATGTGATTGTCATGCACCCCGGGCCAATAAATAGAGGTGTAGAAATCGATTCTAATGTTGCAGATGGAGAACATTCAGTAATTCTGCAACAAGTTAGTCATGGTATTGCAATACGAATGGCTATTATGTCAATGGTTATGGGGCGGACAAGTGAAGACGGAGAAGTTAAAAGCTAATGCGTATAAGTATTAAAAATGGAAGAGTACTGTGCCCGTCTAATAACATTGACGACAAAATCAATGTATTTATTGATGATGCAAAAATAGTATCACTTAATAAAAAACCCTCAGGATTCAAGTCGGATATAGATATAAATGCAAAAGACAAGATAGTCCTGCCTGGTTTAGTTGATATTTGTGCAAGACTGGGTGAAATCGGATCAAAAAATAACGGAACTATCAAAGATGAACTAAGAGCTGCAAATAGCAGTGGCGTTACATCAATTTGTGTGCCGCCTGATATATATCCAATTATTGATACACCGGCTGCTGTGGAATTTATAAATCGACGTGCTAGTCAGTTTAGTCAAACAAATATTTTTCCGCTTGGTGCTCTAACACAAAAACTTAGAGGAGAGGAGCTTGCAGAAATGTTTTTACTAAAAGCTGCTGGTTGTGTTGGTGTTAGCAATGGAGACATCGCAATTGAAAATACAGAAGTATTAAGACGATCATTTGAATATGCCAAGAGCTGTGATTTAACCGTATTTATTTTTGCAGAAGATAAAAAGATAAAAAATAATGGTGTTGTACATGAAGGAGCAATTAGCACAAGGCTTGGATTACCCGCCATACCCGAAACTGCTGAGACGATAGCTATTAGTAAAGTTTTATTACTAATTGAACAGACAAATGTGCGTGCCCATTTTTGTCGCTTATCTTCGGGACGTAGTGTTGAATTAATTAGAGAAGCTAAAAAAAATGGAGCACAAATAACAGCTGATGTGCCTATTTGCAACTTGCACTTAACAGATATGGATATTGCCGATTATGATAGCAACTGTCATTTGCGACCTCCATTAAGAGACGAGAGCGATCGCGTTAGACTAGTTGAAGGGCTTGTTGATGGTACAATTTCAGCAGTTTGCTCAAATCATCAGCCTGTTGATGCAAATGCTAAATCTGCTCCATTTAGTTTAACCCAACCAGGTGCCTCAACAATTGAACATATACTCCCCTTAATCATGCATATTAAAAAACTAGGATCCGAACTATCATTAAAAGAATCTATTTCATTAGTTACTTCAAAACCTGCAAGTATATTAGGAATTGAAAAAGGAATGCTTAAAGAAAATGGTGATGCTGATATTTGTATTTTTGATCCAAATAAGAATACAGATATAAATAAAAGTAATTTATTGAGTGCTGGTAAAAATACACCTTTTGGTGGTTGGGAATTAGATGGGAAAGTGACCCATACAATTCTTGGTGGTAAATTAGTTTTTAATTCGGATTAATGATGACTCATCCAAATACTCGTAACACACTGTATGTAGAGCAAGCTCAACTCATATCTCAAGATATTTATGAAGATAATCAATTTCATATGACATTGAGAGCTCCCAATACATCAAGGAATGCCAAACCAGGGCACTTTGTTCATATGCAATGCGATACAAGTATTTATATGCGCCGACCAATGTCAATTATGCGAAGTGACCCATCAAAAGAATTAATTGAAATACTTTATAAAATTGAGGGTGACGGTACAAATGCATTATCGCAAAAGAAGAAAGATGATGAAATAGACATTATAGGCCCCATCGGCCAATCATTTAAAATGAAAGCTTATAAAAAAAGACCGTTACTAATTGGAGGAGGGGTTGGGATTCCACCAATGATTTTTCTAGCGGAACATATAAAAAATACTACAAAAGATTTGTATCCTTTTGTCCTTATGGGTTCCGAGATTAGGTTCCCATTTAAAACTAAACCATCAAAAATAATGCTAAAAGAAATACCCGATGGTGTCATTGCAGCCATGCCTCTGCTAGATGATTGGGGCATACCATCCAGACTTACGAGTCTCAGTGATTTTGCAGGATGTTATAATGGGTATGTAACTCAGCTTGCTGAAGTATGGTTAAATAAACTTAATAAAGATCAGCTTAAAGAAGTTGAAATATTTTCATGCGGCCCCACTCTGATGCTTAAAGCTGTGAGTGATCTAGCAAAAAAATATGATATAAACTGCCAGGTATCCCTAGAGGAATATATGGCGTGTGCAGTTGGAGGGTGTGCTGGATGTACGGTTTTGATTAAAACGGATAGCGGCGATCAAATGAAACGTGTATGTGTTGATGGCCCGGTTTTCGAGGCAAAAAATGTTGTCCAGTTTAATAGCTAAAAAAATAAGTAAAGAATCTAACCAAAATTAATTTTAGCTTCGAGATTTGTTCTAGAACTTGCGTTATTTAATGCCTCTTCTAGTTCAATTTTACCTTCCTTGTATAAATTATGTAGTGCGGCATCAAAAGTCTGCATTCCTTTTTTACCGCTTTCCTCCATAGCAATTCTTATTTCCTCAATATCACCTTTTAGTATTAAATCTTGAATGTGTGGTGTCATAACCAATATTTCTAGAGCAGCACACCTTTTACTGTCTTTTGTTCTAATTAACCTTTGAGATATAACCCCTCTGATATTAAGCGACATATCCATTAACAATTGTTTGTGCATTTCTTGAGGGAACATATTAATAACTCTCTCAATTGCCTGCCCCGCATTATTTGCATGGAGAGTTGATAACGTAAGATGACCTGTATTACTCAACTCGAGCGCTGCTTCCATTGTTTCTCTATTTCTAATTTCTCCTACTAATATAACATCGGGTGCTTCTCTAAGTGACGCCTTTAAAGCATTTGCGTATGATTTTGTATCTACGCCAACTTCGCGCTGATTAATAATTGATTTTATATTTTCATGACTAAATTCAATTGGGTCTTCAATAGTTAATATATGATCTGAAGAATTACGATTTCGATGATCAATCATTGAAGCTAATGTTGTTGATTTACCAGAACCAGTGGCTCCGACCATTAATATCAAACCGCGTTTCAACAAACTCATTTCGGAAAGAATTTCAGGGAAGCCCAACTCCTCTATCGTTGGAATCTTACTTTGGATTCGGCGGAATACCATGCTTACTTGACCGCGCTGATTAAAAACATTTACACGAAAGCGATCTGAATCCTTTAAAGCTATTGCAAAATCACATTCCATAGTTTTGTTAAATATTTTTTGCTGTTCCTTATTCATTATACTTTGTGCAATTTTTTTTGTTATATCAGGCGATAATACTTTCTTTCCTACAGAGATAATTTTCCCATCTATTTTGATTTTAACTGGTGAATTGGCTGTTAAAAAAAGATCTGATGCTTCTTTTTCAATCATTAATTCAAGATGTGGGGTAAGGTGATTCATATATTTAGTTCCGATATTATGTCATCTAGCGAACTCTTCCTGCTTCTTCCTCTTCATCATCATGTAAACTTATATGCTCAAGACCCGCCTTAGAATCACTACCTTTTGCTGCTTTTCCCTCAAGTTTAATTCGTAATCGTAATTCATTCATTGAATCTGCAGAACGAAGTGCATCTTCATAGGAAATCTTATCAGCTTCATATAAATCAAATAATGCTTGATCAAATGTCTTCATGCCGAGTTCATTTGACTTGGCCATAATAGTTTTAATTTCATGAACATCACCTTTTAGGATCAAATCTGAAATCAATGGAGAATTTAACAAAATTTCTATTGCAGCAACTCTACCTTTACCGTCTGGTGTTTTTAATAGCCGCTGTGAAATAACCGACTTTAGATTTAATGAAAGATCCATAAGAAGTTGAGACTTCCTCTCCTCAGGAAAAAAGTTAATTATTCTATCAAGTGCTTGGTTAGCACTATTCGCATGTAATGTTGCCATTGCTAAATGCCCCGTTTCAGCGAAGGCAATTGCGAACTCCATAGTTTCACGATCGCGAATTTCTCCAAGCAAAATAACGTCTGGCGCTTGACGTAATGTATTTTTTAGAGCTATTTCCCAATCATCAGTGTCAACACCGACTTCACGCTGCATAATAATGCTCTTTTTGTGTGGGTGAACATATTCGATTGGATCTTCAATTGTTATTATATGCCCATAAGTATTATCGTTTCTGTGATCAATCATTGCGGCTAGAGACGTTGATTTACCTGAACCAGTGCCACCGACCATAATAACTAAACCATTCTTAGTCATAACAATATCTTTAAGAACTTCGGGTAACTTTAACTTATCTATATTTGGAACGTCTGTTTCAATAACACGCAAAACTAATCCGCTATGGCCTTGCTGAACAAATGCGTTAGCACGAAAACGCCCGATGCCCTCTGGAGCAACCGCGAAATTACATTCTTTTGTTGCTTCATACTCTTTTAATTGCTTGTCATTCATTAATGACTGGCACAATGCTTTTGCATTATCTGCTGTAAGTTTTGTTTTTGAAACTGGAGTGACTTTTCCATGAATCTTCATTGCTGGGGGGAAACCAACAGTTATAAATAAATCTGATCCATCTTTCTCAACTAGTGCCTTTAGAAGATCACGCATGAACTTCATCGCTCTATCTCTATCCATTATTGACACTCCTAATCAAAATAACTTTTTTATTTTAAACATTATCTTTGTTAGCAGCCTTCGAGGCAGCCTCTTCTTTTGTAACAACATTGCTTTGCACCAATCGCTGTAAATCCTGATCTAACGTTTGCATACCAAATGCTTGCCCAGTCTGAATTGCTGAATACATTTGAGCAATTTTATTTTCTCTTATTAAATTACGAATAGCTGGGGTTCCAATCATGATCTCATGCGCAGCGACACGACCTCCTCCTTGTTTTTTTAATAAAGTCTGAGAAATAACAGCCTTTAATGATTCCGACAACATTGCTCTTACCATTTCTTTTTCATCGGCTGGAAACACATCGACAACACGATCGATTGTTTTTGCTGCGGAACTAGTATGTAAAGTCCCGAAAACAAGGTGCCCTGTTTCAGCGGCAGACAATGCTAAACGAATGGTTTCTAAATCACGCATTTCACCGACAAGTATTACATCGGGATCCTCACGTAATGCTGAGCGTAACGCTTCATTAAAACCAAGAGTATCTCTATGGACTTCACGTTGATTAATTAAACACTTTTTACTTTGATGAACAAATTCAATTGGATCTTCGACGGTTAGGATATGTCCTTTTTCGGTGTTATTTTTATGATCAACCATGGCAGCAAGTGTGGTTGATTTACCAGAGCCAGTTGGGCCGGTAACTAAAACAACGCCTCTTGGATAATCAGAAATTTCTTTAAAAATCTTTGGTGCATTTAGTGTTTCTAGTGAAAGTATCTCGGAAGGAATCGTTCTAAAGACTGCCGCAGCACCGCGATTCTGGTTGAAGGCGTTAACACGAAAGCGGGCTACATTTGGAATTTCAAAAGAAAAGTCGCACTCAAGAAATTCCTCAAAATCTTTCCTTTGCTTATCGTTCATGATGTCATACACCATGCTATAAACGTTTTTATGTTCCAAATCTGGAGCCTTGACTCTTGTCATATCACCGTCTATTCGCATCAACGGCGGCATTCCTGCTGATAAGTGAAGATCCGAGCAACCTAACTCAACGCCTTTCCTCAAAAGATCGCCTATATCCATTAAAACCCCTCCCTAGAACTCTTTAATTTATTATCAGTTTTACCTATTTTTATATACCATAGGTTACTGCAATACCAGCCTAGTGTTAATAGCATCTGGCACTAAAATGACCCAAATTTTATGAAAATCGATATTAATCTAACGAAAATACGTAACAAAATTGAAGAAGCTGAAAAACAATTTGGTCGAAGAAATAATTCTGTATGCTTAATTGCTGTCACAAAAACAAGGGAAATTAATGAGATAACAGATGCAATAAACGAAAATCAACGCCATTTCGGTGAAAATTATTGCCAAGAAGCAGTAGAAAAAATAAAAGCCATAAATCATTCAGATCTAATTTGGCACTTTATAGGCCCCATACAGTCGAATAAAACAAATCAGATTGCCAGGTATTTTAGTTGGGTGCACACACTGGATAGATTAAAAATAGCTAGACGCTTGAATGAAATGCGGCCAGATAACCTTCCTCCTTTGAACGTATGCGTTCAGGTTAACACCAGTAAAGAATCCACAAAATCTGGTCTTTTAATTAATGAGTTAGAAAATTTTATTGACGCGCTTGATGAGTTCAAGCGCTTAAAAGTAAGAGGATTAATGTCTTTACCAGAAATTAATGAAAATTTTGATTCACAAAGAGAGTCATTTAGACAATTGAATAAAGTATTTCATAAACTAAATAAAAATCATGTCAAATTAGATACTCTCTCAATGGGAACTACTATTGATATGAATGCGGCTATTGCTGAAGGCGCAACTTTTGTCCGTATAGGTACAGCAATTTTTGGTCCTCGCATACAATGAAAATAGTCATCTTTATGGGTATTGCCTGATATTTTTTTCTCACACAGCTATACTTCCTCCTACTATTTAAGAAAAAATTTAGAATACTATGAAAAACCTAACAATCGCATTCATTGGCAGCGGGAACATTGCAAATAGTATGATCGGTGGGCTAATTGCAAACGGTGTCGATTCAAAAAAGATAGTTGCTTCGGATCCAGATGAAACCCAAAAAAAACTAACTGCTAAAAAATACGGCATCACTGTATTCAAAAATAATCAAGATGCTGCAAAAAAGGCAGATGTAATTATATTCGCTGTCAAACCTGAAAATATGCAAATAGCTATTAAAAAAATTTTTGAAATACCTAAAATTGAAAATAAATTACTACTTTCTGTTGCAGCAGGTATAAAAATTGAATCGATAGAAAATTGGATTGATAGGCCTACCTCAATTGTGAGAGTAATGCCAAACATAACAATGGTAGTTCAAGCAGGTGCTAGCGCTTTATATGCAAATGAGCATGCAACAAACGAAGATAAAAAAATTGCTGAATATATAATGAAATCAGTTGGAGTAACTGTTTGGCTTGATGATGAAAATCATATGGATTCTGTAACCGCTCTCTCTGGCAGTGGCCCTGCTTATTTCTTTTATTTGATGGAAATAATGGAAAATAATGCGGTAGAAATGGGTTTAAACAAAGAAGATGCGCGATTACTAACAGTAGAAACTGCACTTGGTGCTGCAAAAATGGCAGTGCTGTCAAAAACTGAGCCAAAAGAACTACGCCAGCAGGTTACATCAGCTGGGGGAACGACAGAAAAAGCTATAAATGTTTTCGTACAAGGAAGACTTGATGAGCTATTTCGTAATGCCATGGATGCTGCTAAAGAACGGTCCATAGAGTTGTCTAAATCATTCGAAGATTAAATATGAGCAGTAACTACTTAATACAAGCAGTAGTTTTTTTAGTACAGCTTTCTTTTGATATTGTAATTTTAGCATTATTGTTACGTTACCTTTTAGCAAAAGTAAAAACTAATTCATACAACCCCTTATCAGAAGTAATCATGAAACTTACAAATCCTCTTCTTGTCCCATTAAGGAGAGTGATGCCTGGTTATCTTGGCATTGATTGGTCTTCTGTTATCGCATTATTACTCATTCAATCAACAAAACTAACGATTATTCAAGTAATTATGAAAGGTGGATTACTAGCCATTGATGGTCTAGTTATTCTGACTGTAGCCAATTTATTAGAAATGGTACTTTATATATATATGTTTACTATAATTATTCAGGTTATTATCAGTTGGATAAATCCTAGTGTATATAGCCCCGTTACAACAATTATGCAACAACTAACGGAACCAATATTAAGACCGGCTAGAAAAATAACTAGGTTTGGAGGAAGTCTTGATTTTTCGCCATTACTTGTTCTTGTTATTATACAGCTTTTAATGATTCTAATTATTTCGCCTTTGATGGATATAGGCTATAGATTATCTTCTTAACTCATATAAATAATTTATTTAAATACTAAAATAAAATGCAAAGTTCATTGCCAAAAAATAGTGTAGGCCTTGTTAAACCAAGTAAAGTTCACTTTGAGGAAAAATTATTGCTGGCTTCGGGAAGTAGTCTAAATGGCTTTGATCTTGTTTATGAAACCTATGGTGAATTAAATGCTGAATGCTCAAATGCTATATTGATATGTCATGCTCTAAGTGGAGATCATCATGTTGCTGGGTATCATACACCTGAAGATAAAAAACCTGGATGGTGGGACAATGCAATTGGTCCAAATAAAGTAATTGATACTAATAAATTCTTTGTTGTTTGCCCAAATAATATCGGTGGTTGCGGAGGCTCAACTGGCCCACTAGCGAGCAATCCAGATACTGGAGAACTTTATGGGCCAAATTTTCCTTTAGTAACGGTTAAAGACTGGGTTAAAACTCAAGCAATGTTGGCAGATCATCTTGGTATTGAAACATGGGCGGTAATTATTGGTGGGAGCTTAGGTGGTATGCAGTGTATGGAATGGTCAATTACGTACCCTAACAGGCTAAAACATACTTTTGTTATTGCTGCTGCTCCAAAGTTATCAACTCAAAATATTGCTTTTAACGAAGTCGCAAGACAAGTTATTCGTTCCGACCGTGATTTTAATGATGGTTATTATTACAAAAATGATAACAAACCTACTCATGGTTTAATGCAGGCAAGAATGCTGGGTCACATTACATATTTGTCTGATGATGCTCTTGATGAAAAATTTGGACGTCAACTTAGGGACGGAGAAATAAAGTTCGGCTACGATGTCGAGTTTCAGATTGAAAGTTATTTAAGATATCAAGGGCGTTCATTCGTTGATAGATTTGATGCAAATAGCTACCTATTAATAACTAAGGTATTAGATTATTTTGATCCTGCCGCTGAAACTGATGGCAACTTAGCCGAGGCAATGTCTCCTGCTAAGGCCGAATTTTTAATTATTTCATTTAGCAGTGATTGGCGTTTTTCGCCTACACGCTCGGTAGAAATCGTGGGAGCGTTGCTCGAAAAAAATAAAAAGGTTAGCTATATCGAAATTCAATCAAAAGAAGGACATGACTCATTCTTAAAAGAAATTCCAGTTTATCATAAGGCTATGAAAAGTGCTCTTAACCGCATAGCTATGGAGATTAATAACTAATGGAATTAAGAACTGACCAAACATTAATCGCTAAATGGATTAAAAAAGGTGCACGTGTCCTTGATCTAGGATGTGGTGATGGTGCATTACTATCAAATTTACAAACAAACAAAGATGTTTCTGGCTATGGTATTGAAATTGACGAAAATAATATTGTTAAATGTATTGAGAAAGGGGTGAACGTAATACAGACAGATCTTGATGCTGGACTTTCTCAATTTGATAATAAAATATTTGACTACGTAATAATGACACAGACACTGCAAGCGATTTATTATCCTGAAAAACTATTAACTGAAATGACGCGTGTTGGAAATGAGGCAATAGTAACCTTTCCAAATATGGCTCATTGGAGGTGTCGTTTACAATTAGCACTTGGTGGGCATATGCCAAAATCTAAAACACTGCCTTATGAATGGTATAATACGCCAAATATTCACCTCTGTTCATTAGATGACTTTGAAGATCTATGTATAAAAAAGAATATTAAAATTATCGAAAGAGCAACAGTCGACCGTGCTCACCAATTTAGCTTTGGAATGAACATTTTTCCAAATTTGTTAGGGGAAGTAGCAATCTATCGTTTCAAATGCGAATAATGAAAGATCTTTTTTAAACCCTCTAAGAAAAGACTAGTAATTAGGTTATTGTCCAGTCGTAATCAATTATTAAAGGAGCGTGATCAGAAAAACGTTCGTCCTTATATATAGAAGCGCCCTTAATTTTATTTTTTAATCCTGGCGTTACCACTTGATAATCAATACGCCAACCAATATTTTTAGCCCATGCCTGCCCTCTGTTCGACCACCATGTATACTGTTCTGCCTGCTGGTTTACAACACGAAAAGCATCGATCATTCCTATCTTATCAAATAAATTATCCATCCATGCCCGTTCTTCTGGCAAACATCCTGAATTTTTCTGATTGCCTTTCCAGTTTTTAATATCAATTTCCTTATGTACGATATTCCAATCACCACAGATAATATATTCTCTTTTTTGACGCCGTATTTTTTTTAATACAGGTATAAAACGATCAAGAAAATTAAATTTTATTGTCTGACGTTCTTCGCCAGATGACCCAGAAGGAAGATATAGCGAAATAATGCTTAATTTATCAAAATTAGCCTGTAAAAAACGTCCTTCATCATCGGCTTCTTTCCACCCCAACTTGTCAATTATTTTGTCTGGTTCTTTGCGACTATACAAAGCAACACCGCTATACCCTTTTTTAATTGCGTCGTTAAAGTATGAATAATACCCTTCAAGTCTAGTTATTTGCTCGGATAACTGTTCAATCTGTGCTTTCGTCTCTTGTATACAGACTACATCTGCATTCTGTTTTTTTAGCCACTTAAAAAAATCTTTTCTATGGGCTGCGCGTATACCATTAACATTTACAGAAATTATCCTCATTGAAACTATCCTCTGTTTATTTTGCACTGTATCATACACGATCATCTTAAATTTTATTTTTTAAGTTATGAGGCCCGAATGGAAGATTATCAAAAGAATTTTATAGATTTGGCTATAGAAAAAAAAGCATTATCCTTTGGAGAATATGAACTTAAATCTGGCAGAGTTAGTCCCTATTTCTTTAATACTGGTACTTTTAATGATGGGGAAAGTCTAGCAAAGCTTGGTAGATTCTTTGCCGAAGCCATTCGATATTCTAATATTAAATTTGATATGTTATATGGGCCTGCTTATAAAGGTATACCTTTAGCATCTGCTATATCGATTACTTTCCACGAAATATTTAACTGTAATTATCCGTTTTGTTTTAATCGTAAAGAAATAAAGGATCATGGTGAGGGCGGCATAACATTTGGGGCTAAAATTAAAAATAGAATTATGATTATTGATGATGTTATCTCTGCAGGAACTTCAATTAAAGATTCGGTTGATATAATAGAATCCGAAGGAGGTACGGTTGCCGGAGCAATTGTTGCGGTGAATAGACAAGAACGAGGCGAGGGCGAATTATCTGCAATTCAAGAAGCACAAAATAGGTACGGAATTAAAATCATGAGCATAGTGAATTTAGATGATATTATTTCTTATATAAGTGAAAGTAATAAATTTAAAAAGCACCTAGGAGCGATTAAGGCGTATCGAAAAAAATATGGTGAAATTTCTACATGACTTCAAAATAAAAGTCATATTATAATAAAATTAATTAATAAAATACTTTAATAACTATGAAAAATCTAAATCTAAAAATTTTTTTACTATTTATCGCGATTGTACTTACTAATAATGCTGCTGCTAGAATTAAATGTTGGACCAACAATGAAGGCAATAGAGAATGTGGAGACAAAATTCCTCCTGAATATACTCAACAAGGATATAAAGAATTAGATAAATCTGGTCTTGTGAGAGAGGAAAAAGAAAAAGTTAAAACTAAAGCAGAACTAGAAGAAGCTAAAAAACAAGCTGAAAATATTAAAAAAAGGAACGAAAAGAAAAAAAATCAGAAAGCTTATGACAAAATGTTACTTGAAACATACACAAATGTGAACGAAATAGAAATAGCACGTGATGAAAAAATCAATGCAATTCAATCAACAATAAAGCTAACAAAGAAGCGTGTTTCAAAACTACAATACCAACTCAATGAACAACTGTCAGAAAATGATGATTCGAAAGAATCAAAAAAAATAAAAAATCTTCAAGATGAAATTTCACTAAATGAAAATTTCATACAGAAAAAAATTAATGAGCAAGAGGAAATAAAAAATCTATATATAGGATATATTAAAAGATTCAAAAAACTAAAGAATTATTAGTAACTATCTAAAAAATCCATTCTTCATTACTTCCCACTGAGCATCTAAATGCTCGATGGGTTTTTTTTTAAATTCACTCCTTACAAATTTCCCTAGTTTCCCCTCGATATACGACAATATTTGATTCGTAACAGCATCAATATCACTAATGGGTCTAGGGCCGTCATTACTAAGATTAGCTTCGCGTAATATTTGTTTTATTTGAGTTTCAAGGCGCTCAAAAAAATGTGTTGTCTGAAAACGTAATTTCTTATTTTCGCCTAGAAGCACATCACTAATAAGTAAACGTGTTACTCCAGGATTTCTCTCTGAAAATGTGAAAATTAAAAAAATAATTTTCCTGCATCGTGCTATTGGGTCTTTATCTTGTGTCAAAATGCTATTAATTGAACTAAATATTGAATTTTCTGCAAAATCAATTAGGGATTCAAACATTTTGGATTTACTAGCAAAATGACGATATAAAGCGGCCTCAGAAAAACCAACTGCGTTTGCTAAACTAGATGTAGTAATTGGTGATCCAAGGTTTTTTTCTAGTTCATTTGCTAGTACTGTTAGTATCTGTTCGCGTCTATCTAATTTAACAGTCATAGCTACGAAAATTTATCTTTTATTTTCTTTCTGTGAATCAATGTTCCGACTCCTTCATCAGTCAGGATTTCAAGAAGCACAGCATGTTTGACACGTCCATCAATAATATGAGAAGTCTCGACTTTACC
>CEVP01048072.1_pt1 | contig 18274 bp, 14 predicted proteins | sample 427071 | NCBI WGS metagenome assembly CEVP01 (sample SAMEA2623808, study PRJEB7988) | marine metagenome | isolation source: saline water (ENVO:00002010), including | reverse complement strand
GCTGAGAAGAATGGAAGACGCACATCAGACATAGATTTTGGATGTAACCCATGCTCTGAGATCATACTACGTCCATATCAGTTCTGTAACCTTACTGAGGTGGTAGTTCGTGATAAGGATACCTCTGATGACCTAGCGAGAAAGGTGCGATTAGCAACGATTCTAGGTACTGCACAGGCGACATTGACTAAGTTCCCATATTTGAGAAAAGTGTGGACAGATAATACAGAAGAAGAAAGATTGTTAGGTGTTAGTCTTACAGGTATTATGGATAATGGATTGACTAGTTCTACATATGATTTGAAACATATATTAACAGATCTAAAGCAAGTAGCTATTGATACAAATAAAGTTTATGCTGATAAGTTTGGTATACCACAATCAACTGCAATTACTTGTGTTAAGCCTAGTGGTACAGTATCTCAACTTTGTGATTCAGCTAGTGGAATACATCCTAGATATGCAGAGTACTACATAAGAACTGTAAGAGGTAGTAATCACGATCCACTTACACAGTTTATGAAAGAACAAGGTGTTCCTAGTGAGCCATGTGTAAGCAAACCAAATGAGAATACTGTATTTAGTTTTCCATTTAAATCACCTCGTACATCTGCAAATGTATCTAATGTATCTGCAATAGATCAGCTAGAGTTATGGCTAACATATCAAAGATATTGGTGTGAGCATAAGCCTAGTTGCTCTGTCTATGTTAGAGATCACGAATGGGCAGAAGTTGGTGCATTTGTTTACAAACACTTTGATGAAATGTCAGGTGTATCTTTCTTCCCTAAAGATGATCACGTATATCAACAAGCACCATATAGTGAATGTACTAAAAAAGAATATGAAGAAGCAATAAAAAAAGCCCCATCTAGAATAGATTGGAGCTTGTTAAAGGACTTTGAGAAAGAGGATACCACCTCTTCTAGTCAGACATTTGCTTGTAGTGGAGATTCATGTGAAGTTGTAGATATCGGTGCTTAAATGCAATATGATCTCTTTGAAGAGTTGCCTACGGATGTAACAGATGGTAAAACTTGCATTAAATGTAACAAATACTTACCACAAGAAGCATTTGAATGGTTTTCTGGATCTACCACATGGAGAAGACCACAATGTAAACAATGTAGAGGAGAAAGTAGACGTACAGTACAAGAGCTAAAAAAAACTGCTCCCCCATTAACATCTGAACATGTTTGCCCAATCTGTCAAAAAAATAAACAACAAATATCTTTACATAGATCAAGCCGAATGGGTTCATTTGTTTTAGATCACGATCACGAAAAAAAGGTCTTTAGAGGTTGGTTATGCCATTGCTGTAATACAGCACTAGGTATGCTAGGCGACAATCTAGATACGATACAAAGAGCATACAATTACTTAAAGGAGTTCAAGGAATGAACATAGTTGATAAAGGTTACAAAGCATTTTGGAAAGGCAATTTAACAAATCCTTATAATATGAATACTTACAGAAATAAAGAGTGGGAACGAGGATTTAATAAAGCTTACTTTGAGCAGTTAAAAAAGGTACAGAAACATGAACATAGAAAAGGAAGCAGAAGATTTCATTAAGGAACGAAAGATTAATGTTAAGGTTGAAGAAATAAAATTACTTGTAAAAAATATTAAAAAAGAACTTGACAAATTAGAAAAGTTAATATATATTAATAATTAGATTGGTTGCTTTCCTTATTGTAATCAATCGTAGCTGTGTGGTCAACTCTGTGGGGGTGGTATTAATTTACTGCCCCCTTTTTTTATTAAGGACGTTTATCTTTTATATTCTTTGATATATTAATTAGCTCCATTAAATCCATAGTTGATAATTCCTCTAAATCTTTTAACTTTATCTTTACATCTAAGTCTTTATCATAGCTTTTATTAAAGTTTTGAATAGTTTCAGTAAAATCTCTTTTGTTTAATTTAGCTATCTCCATTACTAATCTTAATCTTTGTGCAAATGCTTCTGTTCCTAATCCTTCTTTTTCAAATGAGAAATCTTGATTAGTTAAGACTGAACCATTTATAGTTTCGTTTAATACACTAGTCATTGTATCAGATATCATATTTTGAACCATTTTTGTTTTATCATCTTGAGATGCTTTATTCCATTCATTGTCATGTAAAAGTGCATAAGCAGAATGCTCTAAACGAGGTGCAACTAATCTATTCATATACACATCTGCATCTCTAAAAGAACTTCGGTATTTACTTTGTTGCTTCCATCCTTGTAGATTTGTTTTATTAAGTAGTTGTTCCATGTAGGTCATTCTACCTTGCCCCTTTAGACCTAACAGATCATACCAACCACCTGATGTATATGTTTTATCTGCCCTAAAAGGGGTTCTATTTTCAACTGCACCTAGTATTTCTTTTTCACCTGTAAGACTTCTTATTAAATTACTTGTATACCTAGTAAGTCCAAATACCATAGCTTGATAAGATGCTTTATTAGGAACTTTTAATTTAACATCATCTTCTCCTAAGTAATATGTAGATAGTTTTTGAAATGCATCACCATAAGGTCTAGTATATCCTGTAGCTAAGTTTTGTGGAATAGTTGTTACTGTTTTAGTTATAATCTCTTCCCATGATTTATTTTGAAAATCTAAGGCATCTTCAATTACTGCCCTAAGATTCATAACAGATTTTGCATTTCTAGTTATTTGCCCTAATACAAATTGATCAGCAAGATCAGATTTAAATTCAGGTGTATAAGAAGTAACTGTACTTCTCTCACCTGTTTCTTGGTTTATGTTAAATCCTTTCTTTATATTATATGCTCTTCCTAAAATAGCACAGTTGGACAATGGAAACATATATCTAATTGATACTAATTTACCATCAATTATTTCTTGATCCCATGCAAGTCCTTGTTCTATCTTTTCTTGATCTCGTATAACACATTGACCGATTGCTGATAATCGCATAGCACCTCTTACAGTAGAATCCCACCAACTACCTTCACCTTCTTCATCTGAGCCTAATGCAGAGATTGCTAAAAGAGCGGGACCACCTGCTGCAAAACCTTTTGCTACTCTTCGTTGATCTTGTAAGCTACCAAATATATCTGATCCTTCAGGTATGTTCATTGATCTAGCATTCATTCCATACTTAGCAACTTTTGCCATCCAATTAACGCTACCACCACCTAGACCATCATACAATAAAGCTAAAGTATTATTCATAAATTTACCAAAAGGTAGAAGTGTACCTAAACCTGGTATATCACCTACTTTTTCAAGTGCAGTAGCTATCTCTTGCATTCCAACAGGTAGTCCTGCTTTCTGATAACTTTTAGTAAAGATATCTTCAAGTGTTCTATCAGTTACCTCTGCTGTCATTTCAAAAAACTCTTGAGAACTGATTTGTTTTCTAAGGTCTACGTCAGACTGTCTAGTAAACTCCATGAATCCCATATCATATTTGTTTCTTAGATATCTATCTAAATTTCCTATATAAGCTTGTGATTTTGTAAATGTATCTATTGTATTAACTAGCATTAACTTCTGTGCGTATTTAAGATAGTAGTCTTCATTTACTCGCATCCATGCTGGCGGCGAACCAACAATCTTACCATCAACTTCTTTTACATAGCCAAACTGTTTTGCTAAATCCTCTACATTTCTAACATCAACACCACCTATGATTGCATGTCTTAATGCTTTTGCACCTTCTGTGTCTATCTCTAACATTTTTAAAAAAGCTTCTTTATTAGCAGTAGGATCTAACAGATTAGCTATTCTAAATATCTGATTATTAAAAATGTCTTTTGCTTCTTTAATTGAATCCCCTAGTATGTTGACTTTACTTTCACCATAATTGACTTTATCAAAAGTGTGCTTAATAGTATTGCCCATTAGTTTAGGTGGAATTAAAGCTGTGTGTAATAACATTAATCCTGTATCAGCAGCAGCATTTAATCCTGTAGCCGCTAACCAACCACTAAAGTTCAAAGATGATGTAGAGTATGTAGATACAACACCTCGTTTCCATGCGGCTTGTAAGTAGTGCCACGGGCGAGGGTGTATCTTTTTTAGTTGTTCCATTAATTTGCTACCATCAACAGAGTACTTTACACTCTTGGCATCGTTTAACACCATGCGTTGTACTTGACTACCTACATTTAATTTTTTACCTGCATCAGACATTGTAAATGCAAGTGATTTCATAAAGCCATCCCATGATGTAGGTTGTGCTAGTTTGTTAGCAAAAGGACTCTCGCCTTTAAATCCTACTTTACGCATCTTTTTAGTAAATGCAGCTTTAATTTGTGGTGCAGTTGATTCATCCATTAACTTTATAAAAGCAGCCATGAATTGTTTATTTTTACTCGCTTTTTTTAAGTCTTTAAAGTAAACTAGATCTAAATCTTCTGTCATAGTTTCAACCATGCCTTTGACACCCATATCCTTGTTACCAAACATATAAAGTTTAATAAAATCTAAATCAGCATATTGACTGTCCTCTTCTAATAACTGTCTACCACCTTTTGTTTTTTTAGACCAAAAGTCTATTAGCTCTTCATTCTTTAAACTTATCTTCTCAAGTATCGTTGCTTTTTGTGCATCTGTTTTTACTTTCTTAGTTAGGAAACCATCAAACTCTTTTCCACCAACTGTAAATTTTCTTTTTCTTAATACTTTTGGTGGCAAATGCAAAGCTAAGTCTACTCCACCACCTATTAATCCCTCAAAAAGTGATATAAATCCATCTACTGTATTGTAGCCATCTTGCCTACCAACTTTCTTTTGGAAGTCTTGATATACAGCATCTAATCCTAGTGCCACAGCAGCATCTGCCATTGAAGTATAGCCTATTTGTTTTAGCATCATATTTTTACTTTGAGATGCTACTGCTGTGTTTACAAGTTTATCTTTAGCTACATTTTTGATTACTTTTGAACCACCATACTTTCCTAAAAACTTACCAACAACAACACCGGGAATGTAATTAGATGGACTCTCTATAGGATTTATTATATTACCAACATGCTCCATAGCTCCCATAACACCATCCATAGTAGATCCATGTTTTCCTTTTAATCGTTGAAATATACTAGGATACTTATCCCACATATCGTAGGCTGTTTTATAATGATGTAGGTTTTCAGGTGTCTCTCTTCGCACAGCTAATGATTCTCCAAATATACCTGTATCTGTAGAGTCGATATTTCGCATTTGAGTTACCCACTTTTTAACAACTTCTTCATTATCCCATTCATCAGCTACTGCCCCATATCCAACTAATTTTAAATAAGATCTTAGTTGAGAATTTAATCGTTGATCAGATGCTAATGTATCATCATCAAGTGTTTCAATTGAATTAATATAATTCTGATCAATAGGTTCAGTAGAAAACAATGATCCATCTTCAGGTTGTTCTAATTGTAGTATAGGTTCAGTAGAATAGATCATCTCATCTGAAACATTTGGTGTATTTGTTTCTTCATAATTAAAAAAGTTTCTCATATTAATCTAAATCCCATTTTGCTTGCCCCATAAATTCTGGTCTTCTGAGTACATCTTCTACTCTGATTTCTTCTGTTGTACCATCATAAGTTCTATACTGTAAAACAGTTCCACTACTTAGTGTTCCACCATCAGTTCCTCCCATTAAATCAATAAATATTTTTAATGAGTGCCTATCTGCAAATACATAATTTTGATCTATTCCAAACATAGCCATATAGCCTGTCAAAGTTCTCTTTTGTCCTGAAACTCTAGGATTTTGATCTGCAAAAATTTTCATCTCCTTCATCTTCTCTCCTAAAGCAGATATAAAATCTTGAGGATCTCCAGCTTGCCCTGATAAATATGTTTTTACATAGGCTTCTCTATGTAGAAGTTGATATATTCCTCTGCCACCAACTGACATGTTTACCATTTGTCTGTGTTTTTCTACTTGCTGTTCTAAGATAACTATTTCAGCATTTAATTGATTTTTTCTTGCTTCAGTAGTAGCACTAGCAAGTTGTTCTTTTGCCCTTCTAAGTTTTTGAACCAGACCCTTTTTGGATTCTCTTAATTCATCAGGATCGCCTGACCACATTCTACCAAAATCATCTGCTTCTGGATCGTATATATTTGCAAAAGAACTTACAACTCTTCCATTTATAGTATTACTTAATGTAGCTTTAGCATTTGTTTCAACAATACCAACAAAATCATTTAATCTGTCATTTAGCACATCTGTTATTTTTTCTCCTAACATGCTAGGCATACCTTTACTGTAGTCTAGTCCACCTTCAACAGGCTCTAATTGATCTTGATCAAATCCGATAGACCCTATAGGCAATTCTGATAGTCGATCATAGGTAACAGTTTCATCACCTATCTGTGTTTGACCTGCACCTCTTAAATAATCATTTGCTAACTGCATACCTGCAAGAGGACTACCATAAGATGATGCAAAAACACCTGCATTTAATTGATTTGGTGTCTTAGCGTTCTTTAATAATTTATCATAGCCTGCATAGTATTTTCTAAGTGCTTTGCTAACTGATTCAGGAGTATTTTCAAATCCATCTATATTTGTATAAGCACTAAGTTGTTTTCTAAAAGATGGCATCATTAATTCATAATCTTGTTTAGTTAATTTTGGCTGACCTTTTAATGCACGAGCATCATTTATTTTTTGAGTCATAGCTTTGAACTCATCTAATTTATTAGCTTTGATTAATGCACTAATAAATACAGGATCAACACCTTGAAGCTCATTAGTTACGTAGTTAGCTGTGTCCTTCATCCAAGTTTCATTTTGTCTTATTGCTGGAAGAACACTACTATTGACCCTACTTAAAGCGGCTCTAGCATTTGCTGTGGCTAATTTTCTAGATTCATCTTGGTTGTGTTGTATAACGTCACGTATACCTTTTGCACCTCTAGGATTCATTGCATAATTAGCTGCTGTTAAAAACATAAATGCTTTATCTGCAAACGTCATACGCTTTCCAACATTTTTAATGTTATCAAAAAAACTGTCTTTTTTAATCTTAGGATCTGCTAAACTCATTATTCTCTCCTTGCCATTATTCCTTGCCCTTGATCCATATTTGGCATCATTTCAGTACTAGGCATCTGTTCTGGTAATTCATCTGTCATCGGTGGCTCTTCCATAGGCATATCTGCTTCCATGATATCATCTGTTTCTTCTTCTTGACCTTCCAACAATTCTGCTGTCTGTTCCATCAAATCAACACCACCATCATCTTCTTCTGTATCTCTTAATCTGTCGATCTCTTCTCTTAACTTCTCAGCTTTGAACTTATTAGTTGTTAGCTCTGTATCTTCAGCATCGTTAAGACCATCAACAACATTTATACCTGCTTGTTTACCTAACATTCTGATGTACTCGTGTAATACAGGACTAATAAGTATTCTGTTGTCCATACTGTGATCACCATTCATAACAAAGAAAAGTGTTATAGATTCAACAATTAACTCTACAGGTGTTTCTAATTCTAACATCCTACATATATTATCTATAAACTCCTCATTCGTAATTTTTTCCATATAAAATTGTATAACCTCTTCTAACCTTGAATGTTTAGCAGGTCTTTCATATGGTCTGCTTTTTGGTTCAGATAAAAGTGATTCACCCGGTGAGGGTCTATCATAAAAATTTGCCATTAGTTACTCCTCTTACTTCCAAGACTTTTCAATATTTTATGACTTGGATGAAAAGCTCTAAGATGCTCAAAAATAACTCCTGTCAATATGCCATCATCTTTAGGAAAATAGTAATTGTAAGTCTCTCCTTTTGAATCTTTTCTTTTTTCAGTTAAATCATTATTTCTAAAAGCTTCCCATCTAGCCATTACACTTTGCTTCATACCATCAAGAGTAGTTTTTCTACTTATACTGTCACTCATGTACCAAATATACATCTTGTCTTGAGTTTCTTTATTGTATAAACTGTTTTTTGTGATACCTAATTTTTTACCACCTCTATTAAGTATATCTTCAATTGTACCACCTAACATTTGATAGTATCCTGTAGCTGTAGTATTAGCACCATATGTTTTATTATTATGTTTATTGTACTCGCCACCTTTTATAGCAAAATCTGCTACTTCTCCTAGTGTCATCTTAGTAACGTCTTTTCCATAATACTTGCTTTTCTTAATGTTGTTTTGGTTATTAAATAGAGTATCGTACTTTCCCATTCCTTCTTTTCTCATAGCAATCATAGCTTGAGGTATATTGGTGTTAGTACCATCAACTTCATAATTAGTTGTTTCACCACTCGTGTTTACAAACTGAGTAGCTCCTTCTACATCACTAAGTGATACATTAGGTGCATCACTCATTGATACATTCTCTGCATTCTCATTAAACACATTAAATATTTCAGATAAAGAATCCATATTTGTAGCATTCCTATTGTCTGCATAAGTTCTAGCTTTTAGCTTTGCTCTAGTTTCCTCTAATGTTTTATTAAGAAAATTATCTTTCTGTGTCATCTGTTCTATTTGTGGTTGATTTGAATAAAACTCTTGAGCAAAAGTATAATCGTCTGGATTATCTTCCATTTCAAGTCCTCCTATTGCCAATCCACCTTGACTAAATGCTCGTCTTTTATTTGAATAGGCTTTAAATTTTCGATATAACTCTGCATATTGAATTTTATCATTTAACTTTTTAATACTTTTCATTTACTTTAAGCTCCTATAGATTAAGTTGGGTCGAGGGGATTCATTGCTGATACAAATCCTGTAATCAACGATTGAAAAAGTCCACCTCTAGCTTCTGCCTGCTGTGCGTCTGCATCCATCTTTGCAATCATAACAGATGCTGCTCTCTGTTTGTCGTTATCGTCAGCCGTGAATGCCCAATTCATTAAATCTCTATCTGCTTGAAATTCTTGTTCCAATTGCATTTTTGTTAATGCTGTTGCATTATTTGCATCATTCATATTGGCTTGATTGACAGCAGCATTATTTGCTGTTGTTACATCTTGATACCACTTAGCGTTTGCTTGTGATACTACTAGTGAATTTGTAGCATTGAACTGTGCCCGTTGTTCCTTCAAAGATGCAAAAAACTTTTCATTAGCGGCATCTTCTTGAAACTGAACTGTCTTCATTGCATTTGATTGTTCTGAATTAAATCTTTGCATCTGTCCAACTAAGCCTTCTATAAACATATCTACTTGATTTTTCTGTTCAGCATTAAATTGTTTAGCTGCATTATCAGCAGTTTGATCTTTAAACAATGCTTGCATTTTTGCTTCTGCTTTAAAAATTGTAGTCTGTTGTTCGTTGTCTAAGTTTTTAAGATCCATTTGTAAGAAAGCATTAGCATTAGCAACTTCTGATTGTTGTTTGTTAGTTAAATTAGTTATATCCATTTTAGTTAGAGCTGCTGCATCAGAAAGAACTTTTGCATTTTCCGCATCTAAATTAGCAAGATCAACAGTATTAGCCATACGGGCATTCTCTAATGCTATTTGCACATCAGCATCATAGTTTTGTCTAGCTATTTCAGATATAGTTGATGCATTCTTTACTCTTGCTTGAAACTCTTGATCAAACTCTATGCCTAAAAAGGTTGCTCTTTGTTCAGCTGCTAATACAGTAGCTTGTTGTCTATTATTTAAATTCTGCATTTCAAATTTAGCAACAGTTCCAGCATCTGCTTGTGCAATAGGTATCGCAGACTCCATTGCCGCTTGTACAATGGCTTGACCTGCTAGTGATGATGCATTCAATCCTCTTGCATTCATAGCGGCTAACGCAGTACGCATAGCTCCTGCTGCCCATGTTGGAGTTGCACCATCTTTGAAATCATCCATCAAGTTATCAAGTTGACCTTGTACTAGTGCTTTTGTACTAGGATCTGCTGTTACAAAAGCTTCTTCTGTTTCTTTTATAACTTCATCTGCTTTATCTTTATCATAAGCAGACTGAACTGTTTCATTGTCTTGTAATGTTCTTTTGGTTGGTGATTTTACAGTTTGTGCATTTTCAATTTGAGCTTCATCTAAATCTAACTGACCTAGCTCATCTTTTGTCATTGTTTGGGCTGTAACTTTATTATCTTCGTCTATTGTACCTTTTGCTTCTGAAAGATCATCTGCTATTTTATTTACATCTGTCTTAGTTTTGGTTACATCTGTTACTTGTTGTGCTGAAATATCTTGATCTGTTTTAACTTTGTCAGTAGTATCAATATCACCTATGTTAGGCTTGCTAGGATCTCCTGATATTTGACCTGCATCAGAAGCAATTTCAGTTCCTGTTGTTTTTGCATCTATTACATTTACAGGAGTTTTTGTTCCTAGTCCAGAATAGTTTGTTTTTGGCAAAGTTTTAACAGTAGGATCTGTAGTATCAGGATCTGCATTAGGATCTGCATTAGGATCTGTAGTACCTGTACCTGTATCTACATCATCTGATGTTGTTGTATTTACTGAGGATAGTTCAGGAGGATCAGGAGTAAAAGTAGTAGCACCGGCAACTGTTGAGCCTGCTGCTTTATTCTGATCTGCTGACTTTTGTGTGTTAGCACCAAATCCTTCTTTCCTAGCTTGTTCTTTCCAATCTTCTATTGTAAAACCAGCATCAGGAGAAACATAGTAACTGTCAAATGTGGATAAGTCTTTATAGTCACCTGTACTTCCACTAATATACTTACTCATTTCAGATAATGGCATACCACCTGGTGCAAAACCTCGTTTCTGCCTACCGACTAATGTTGTAGCTTGATTGTACATATCCATGACATAACTTTTAGCCTTATCATTTCCCATGATAAAATTATTTACGGCATCTGTGTTGTTATTGCCCGTGTAGCCTTTCATTTGTGCTAACTTGAACATTTGATCATTTGTAAATCCTGCAAATTGTGACATGTTTGTTAATCCTTACTTAATACTTTATCTAATTTATCTTCTAGTCTATGTAATGCATCCATTACTTGACCAAGATCATCACGCATTTCTTTACGTGTTACGTATTCTTCTCTTGTCTTATTTAATAGTATATCAATTCGTTTGACTTCCTGTATGAGTCCTCTAAATGCCCACACAGCAGGAGCTATTACTAAAGTTAAAATAATGTTCCAAAACATCCACATACTAATTTCCATAAGTTACTCCTGTATTGATTTAAGATGCCAAACAAGCCAACCAAAACCTATAACTGTGCATACTAATAAAAATATAAAAACACCTTCTATAATGCGTTCTTTTATTTCTTGTTGACGATACAGTTGCTCTTGTCTAGCTTTTCTGATCTTACCTTCCATTGCAATCAATTCATCCCAAGCTTTGTGTCCATGCGAGAATTGAATGAAAGTTTTAAGCTCATATCTTTGCTCTTCTAGTTTCTTCTTAGCTGCAAAGGCTTCTAATGCTTCTTGTTCTACTGATCCAAATACCTTACGAAAGATAGGTGGATTCTTAGCTGACTTTTCTTTTTGTTCTATATCTGACACAGCACCCATCCATCTTGATAAATCGCCTGTCATAGATTCTATATCACGACCTGCTTGAAAGGCTTTCTTTAATCCTGCAAACGCTGTACTTGCTGTGGTTAAGCAAGCACCGATTGTAATAGGATCGAACATTAGCTTTTAACCAATAGTTCTGTAGAAGATAAGGCTGTACCTGCAAATACACTAGTAGTAGCTCCTTGATTATCCACAAGCTCACCTTCAGTTGTAATGTAATACCTACTGCCTACTGTAAATGCATTTCCATATTGTGATTTAGCACTTGTATTAATACTTCCTTTAATATCTACTTTATTGCTAGATGAAATGCCTATAAATGTACTGTTTAAATTTTGTAAGTTAGATCCATCTGCCCTAAACACATAGCTATGTAACCTATCATTAGCAGCATTGTTACCATTATCATCTAATCTAGACACAATAACTGTCCTTTCAATTGTAGGTATATACGCACAATCTGCACTAGCTAAACTCCATTTATAAAGACCACTTGCAGAAGATACCTCACCAAAAGGTATTGCAAGATCCTCACTCATTGTTAATGCACCTGCATTACTCATGGTAAAAGTTTTAATAAAAGTTTCAGAAGATGATCCATATATAAATATACCTTTATCAAAGGATTCATCCCATACCATGTCCATTTTATAGGGTTCAACTGCTGTTGAATATACAGTTCCTGTTGAACCAACTGATTCATCATTCCATCCTAAACCTTCCATTTTACCTGTTGTATAGTTAAAGTGATTACTAGTTGCTTGATCTCTATAAGCCATAATAACAACATTCTTAGAAGGGACATGCATACACATAGTATCTCTCATATCATTAACATCCCAATTTATTCTACCATTTTGGTGTTCATTTTTTAATCTTATACCATTCATGTTAGTTTGATTAGCATTTCCATAGCTATAGCTTCTACCTATTCTTAATTTAGCATATCTGTCGCTTGAACTTCCATACTCAACCCAATTAAAAAGTATAGTATCGTCTGTTTTATTATAACAAACACTTTGATATTCACTATTAGTTTTATCATCTACTTGATGTGCTGAACCAAAATTATTGAATAACCAAGATGTGTTTCCACCATCAAGAGTTGTAGGATCTATTGTTCCTTGTTTTGCATAAAGTTTATTATTAGTTGCAGATTTATAAAAGTAACCTACTTTTTTATTTGTTGAATCATAGTAAGCACAACCCATATTAGAAATGTCTTCAGATACAACAACCACATTGCCTGTCCAAGTTGTAGTTGTGCCACTTATTGTACCTATTATTGCCATCAAATAGCTATTCGATCCATGACTATAAAAAATAACAATCTTACCATTGCCACTATCGTAGACCATATCTAAAAATCGACTTGCTGTAGTAGGACTTTGACCTGAATGAATATCTGCTGAATTGCCATATGTAACACCTGTGTCAGTAACTGTGCCAATTCTACATTTTATTTTATTATCACTTTGATTATACCAAGCTACTAAAATTTTATTTGACCCTGCCCAACAAACTTTTGGTTTAAAACCAACACCCATATCACCTATAAAAACAGGAGTTTCATTTAGTATTTTTTGTTGACCCATCGCATAGACCATACTTTTTCCTCTATTAGGAGTAGAATTATCAGCGTAATTAAAAACTACTCTGTCCGATACAGGTTCATAAACTACATCTTGATACGATGCTATGTTGGCAAACGATACTTGATCAGTAGAATTATATTGTACTAAACCTATAGTACTCACATCACCTGAATCTGCTACTAAAATAGAAATAGGAGTTTGCATTCCATTGTTATTAGATTGCTTTTCGTGAGCAACCATAAAAATGTTTGTTGAAGTATTTAAAGTTATTGAATTTGGTCCGGCACCACTATAACTTCTAAATATCCACGTTCTTATTTGGCTTGAAGCATTTTCTGGAAAAGAAGGTGTACCATTTACTGCTAATTTACAAACTGTTGCCCATCCATAATTTGTAGAACTTTGAGTCCATGTAATAAGACAACAGTTAGTAGATGGATCAAAATGAATATCAGGATTTTCTATCCCAGAACTATAAAATTGTACTTGATTTACAGGATTAGAAACTGTGTCAGGACTACCTACATTTATTTGAAATGATCTTACTGCTCCTTTACCACCATCACCTTCATCCTTAAAAACAACAAGAACCTTGTTTGCGTTTGAATCAAATGTTCCTTTCATATAGTTGTGTCCATTAGTATCCCACGTAAGAGTTGTACCTATACTTACACTATTATTATCAGGATCAATAGTTGCAGCTACTGCCAAGTCATTACTCGTTCTATATAAAACTAAAAATTTATTTACATTAGAACAGAATGTAACATCAGTATAAAATGACGTAGTATAGGATAGTTGTAATTCTGTACCAAACTGAACAGTCTTATTTGTATAGTTAATCTCGCCTACTCTTAGATACGCATGTTGTCCTGAAGCAGAAGAGTGTGTATAACTAAGAAGTATTCTGTCTGAATTACTATCGTAATCTATACCATAATACCCTGTTGATACAGCTTGATAAAAAATAGCTTCAGCACCAAACGTAATTAAACCACTTTCTGCATTTATACTTCCAACAATAACTTTTCCATAATAATTACTACTACTTTCATTATCTCTATACATAATAACAACGTGACCATTTGCTACACAAGATCTTATATTTTTGTCTACTTGAGTAGAATTAAAGTCTATTGCACCTTGAGGAGATTGTCTAACTGAACTATTTGTAACTTTTACTAGTTGACCATCTCGATTTAACATAACACCTTTACCATCAGGCAATGTACCTGAAACAGTTGCTGTATGTTTTCCTACTTCTTCTGTTTTGCCTATAACTCTCATTGATTATCCTTTTACGAGTAATGATGTTGTAGATAAAGCTGTACCTGCTATAACACTAGGATCAGCGACAGTTGTACTTAGTGTTCCATTATTTTGTATGTAGTGTTCTTTACCTATTGTAAGTCCTGATAAATTAGTAGCAATCGAACCTTGTGTGCTAACTGTAACATTCTGCCCATTAGATGCAGAGTTCTTAGCAATACCTATATAATTACCTGACGTTAGATTTGTCTGTGTAGAAGCAAAAATATATGCTTTAACATTAACAGGATGATTAGTTGCATTTTGTTGAAAATTACCACCATATATCATAACTATACATTTATTTTCTTCATCATAAGTAAGATCAGGAATAACATTGTTTTGATAATTATACACAACTCCTGAATGTGTATTTCCATCATCATCCCATGTCATCTGTATAGATTCTTGATCTGATGTAGCATCAAGATTAGTAACAACACCTTCTTTATACATCATTTGATAGTTTAGTCCTCCTCCTGAACCTGATCCACCAAATGGGTATATCACTACAACTTTTCCTGTAGATTTATCAAAACATGTTGCATGAGTACCTACTAAAGTATTTGCCCAAGTATTAGCTGCATTACTAGTAAATGAGTCTAAAACAGGAGATCCCCATGTATCATCAGATTGACTTGTTTTTCGTATTACTTCAACAACTGCTGAATATGCCGTATTACCAGCTATAAAAGTAAAAACAATGCATTTACGAATAGAGTCATAAACAGCTTGACAATTATGTAGACCTGTAGAACCTGCACTACCATGAAACTCACTACTTTCGTGATCAGCCATTGTTACTGTACTACCACTCACTCTAAATACTTTACAACGCTTTGCACCTGAACTAAATTGATTATAAAAAACTACAAACCTATTACAATTTGGTTCATATACTAGTGCAACACCTTCAGTAGGATTACCACCTTGAAAAGTTACAGCAGTACCTGCACCACTAAATGATCCATCTGGATTTATTCCTATTGCTTGTGCGAATCCATGTCCATTAGCTGTTTTTTCATATACAGAAACAATTTGACCTGCATTATTACTTGCTATTCTATACATATGAGATGAATCACTATTATAATTACCTATGCCTGTATTAATAAATAAATCAGCAGTTGCTTCATTATATTTTATTGCTCTTACATATCTATAATCGTGACTAGAAGTAGATTTTGTCCAACCTAAAATCCAACACTTAGAGTATCCATCATAAATAAGATCAATTGTATCCTCTCTTACTTGATGACCAGAATATAGAACATGTTCAGTTCCGTTAGAGATTGTTGTGCCATTTATAACTATAATTCTACAACCATATATAAAGTTATCACTTTCTTTTCTATAAACAGCTAAAGATACTTTATAATGTGGATTATAACAAATTCTACGTCCATTTGAACCACTGTTGCCATCATTTATTAATTCTACTTGACTACCATTAGATTGAGATACAGCAGATGTTGTTACACTACTAACTGTTCCATCTGCATTTACAATAACAGGAGAACCACTAGTAACAGTACCACTTGCTACTTTTACTGTCTGTCTTGGAATACTTGTATCGTTACCAATAACTCTCATATACTACTCATCCTTTTTTGATGGATCTACCCAATTAGGATTAGCTGACCATTTAGATCCGTCATAAAGATATTTTTCCCCCACCCAATCGGAAGGAACATCTTTTACATTCTTATAAATATTTGTATTATTTGAATTTAAGTCCCAAATTACTAATGAGGTAGGATCTCCTACTCTAATACTTGTATCTCCTGCACTAATTAATTCTGAATCTTCATATGAAAACTTTGATATTTGAGTTGCTCTTTCTACTATTACTTGCATTAATTTATCCTCTCTTCATTACTTGTAATTAACAATTCTGTTGTTGATACTGCTATACCTGCTTCTATAACAGGATTGCCTGAAACTGTGCTTAATGTTCCATCTTCTCTTACATAATAAAACTTTCCGGGTGTAAGGCTTTGACCCCCTATTATTGAGTTAGCAACTTTAACAGTTACTGTTTGTCCATTTGAGTATCCACCATCAGCAAATCCTATACAACCTTTAATAGTTGCATTAGTTGTTTCTCCAAATTCAGGTCTTATAATAAACCCTTTCATTCTAGCTGATGTTGTATCGCTATATAAAAGAACAGATCTTTCTGCATTAGAATCATATACAAAACAAAAAGCCTGTCCTTGATTTCCTGTTACAACTGAAAGATCATATCTACTTGCATAAGCGTATTGAGTACCTGATGCTGTAAACTCTCTTGTACCTATAAGCATTTTTGTTTTACCACCATCTAACGGATCGCAATATACTACAATATTTTTATTTGATTCTTCGTCATATACACTAACAGGAAATGTACTTGAATAAACACCATGTAATATATTTTGTGATCCATACTGAGAAAAATAATTACCATTAAGAGCATTAGCACCTGATGTAGGTGGAGTAAACTCATACACCATCATACCACCTTGACCACTATTTATGCCAGAACTAGCAACAACATTAATAATCCTATTTCTTGATGGAGAGTAAGACACACTATGCCATTCTGTAACCTGACCTAGAAAAGAACGAGCAGTACCTACTGTAACACTAGCTGCTGATCCATTCCAAGCTGTTGAACACCCTAAGAGTACTCCTTTCTGTCCATTGTCATCATCAGCATAAGTAAAAACTATTAATGGATTACTACCTGCTGTATTGGCACAATATACAGATGAAGGATATCTAGCTTCTGCACCTGTTCCACCTTGATGTGAATATGGAACTACATTTTGTCCTGAATTTACAAACGCACTTCCATTCCATCTCCATGCTTTTATCCTAGACTCTTGATTACCACCATCATACCACATAAGTAGACCAACACCTGTAGATTGATCTATAGATGCTGTTATATGATCTGGAGAATTGCCTTCTAACTGATAAGGTGATGTTACATTTGCTACAGAGGCAGCTGTACCTGTACCTGATAATGTTCCTTTAACAAGTTTTGTAGTACTATTTTCTCTCCACAGAATCTCAACATGATCAAGTACTTCATTATACATACAATGTATTTTAGTTTTACTATCAGCAGTACTAGAAAAAACAGTATAGTTACTACCCCATGTTACTGCATTATTAGAAGGATCAACTGTGCCAACTAATACTCTTCCTTCATTACTTGCACTACTCACACAAGTTGCTACAACAATTTGATTTGTATCAGGACTAAAACAAACTGATTTAATATCCCCTGAAGGATTTGATCCAAAAGGATCAGTCAATGTATTTATAACTTGTGTAGTATTAATTGTTCCACTAATAGCACTTACAGTACCATTAGCATTTAATATAACAGGCTTGTTATTTACTATAGTACCACTAGCTGTTGCTGTAACAGAACCATCTACTGTTTTTGCACCTATAACTCTCAAATTATTCTCCTATTGTGAAATAACTTCGTATGAAATATATAAATCTAAAGTACTTGCTGCACTTGCAAGACCTTCAAATGCATCACCTTCCATTAAATAGATAGGTGTTTCAAGAATTACTAAGGTAGAACCTTGAGCTATTGATATATTTTTACAAATATAAAAGTTTCCATCTACAGTTTCGTTAGATGCAAATTCACTTCCCTCTTGTGTTGTATTTCTTTCTACTTTATCTACAAATAAATCTAATGTTCCTGCATTTGCCGCATGTACGTTTGCACATGTAATGCTATTAATTTTTACCAATTTTCCACTTGCTACAGTAAAAAATGTTTGTGCAGATCCTGACATATTAGATCCTATAGAAGATCCATGTATTGATGCTACTTGTACTACATTTGGATTAGTCATATTTTCCCCCTTTAACCAAATACTATAGCCATCGCAATGGCTTTTCCTGT
>CEVP01030201.1_pt1 | contig 18726 bp, 19 predicted proteins | sample 427071 | NCBI WGS metagenome assembly CEVP01 (sample SAMEA2623808, study PRJEB7988) | marine metagenome | isolation source: saline water (ENVO:00002010), including | reverse complement strand
TCAATGGAAAGATACAGCCATTCTACAGAACACAATGGTTGATTTTTCTCCTCTTTTTCTTTACACTCTTCTATTGTGTATCTAATTGGATCTGTAGAAAGTTCCACACCTTCTAGATCATATCCCCACTCGTTACTAGCATTCATCCAAGTAAAGGTCCAACCTTCATTTTGCATTGTTTGCCTATCCAGATTAAGTATTAGCCATGCAGAAGATGCTGACCATCTTCCATATCCCCAAGAATCTGATTCGATTGTTCCATTCTCACTCAACATACCCCCAATCGGACCGACTAATGTGCTACTGTTATCCTCAATAAATGCCCTATCTATAGAGAGAAATCTCAGAAACGCTCCTTTACTATTGTTAGCCATTCTATGTGCTGCCAAATCTATGTGGTCTTGTGTAATATTTTCATCATCAAATGTTAAACATTCTAAAACTCCACAATCAGACCAATTCGTAGGTGCTTCTTCCATTCTCAATGTTTCCGGATTAAACTGCGGTTTAGTTAAAAGAGATTGATCTGACATAAATACTCTGAATTCTGTGGCCAAATCTAGTACACCAACAATTGGCTTTCCAGAAATTTCTGATGCGAAAGAGAGGTAGTATTCTGAGATTTCATGTTCGGATAAGAAATTCGCCTTATCGTCAATTTCTCTCAAAACTGAGAGATTGAGAATTCCTCCTAAGGGTTCATCTTGACCTGTATTAATTCCTGAGAAATCATCAATTTGATGAATTTCAGAGGGCGATTCACCAAAATATTGAGAGTCTTTCACAAATAAACCAAATCCCCAGATATTACCTGCACCTGAAAATTCTTCCCTCATTACTTCTGCAGCTTCTAGTTCAGGTGATTCTAAATTATATGACTCAATATCAATAGGAGTCAACGTGGCTGTGAATCCTGGTATCATCAACAGTGATAGTATGAAAACGGCTAAATGCACTTTTTTTCTCTCAGGAATTAGTATTTTTGCAACTTTCCTGAAGTCTCTCATACATGTATCATGGCCAATCTCATATATGATTCATTGTAATTATTCATAACCCAGTTTCTTTTAATTTTTTCAAAGCCTGAATCTGTTCTTTAGTTAATTTTTCTGGTTCTATAATTGTAAATTCAATATCTAAAGGTCCACCATCATGTCCATGGCCGTTCAATCTTCTCCTGTCACCGATTTTACTATTCGCAGGAATATCAATCTGTATTCTTTTATTAGAAGGAGTTCTAATTTGAATCTTGCCGCCAAGAATTAATGTACTGTAACTGATTGGTGCTTCTTGTATTAGTCTTCCATTTTCCCATCTCCTTCCCTCTTCTGCATCCAGTCTAATATTAATTATCAAGTCTCCTGGTTCTCCTTTGGGATGTTCATTACCCATTCTTTTCAATCTTAATTGCTGCCCTTGTACTGCTCCAGGGGGCACTTTAACAGTAATTGTTGATTCTCTAGTTGTAATTCCTAATGCATTACACTCAGAACAACCCTTTGTTGTACCAAATGTTGTTCCTTTACATTTTTTACAAATCTTAAGTCTTCTATGATTAAATTTAATATCAGCACCCTTCACAGCATCTTCCAAAGAAATATCTAATGCGGATTCAATATCACTGCCTTTTTTAATTTCATTATTTGAACTATTTTTTCTTTCTCTATTTTGATTTACAGAGCTTTGTGTCCTCCCTCTTCCACCAACAAATTGTGAGAACATATCTCCTATGTCAACACCTCCTGAGAAACCTCCTCCAAAGCCTGAGAATGGGCTCCCATTCCCAAACATATCATTCATACGATCTCTATTGTCATATTCTTTCCTAGAATCTTTTGTTCCTATCTTATCATAGGCTGATTGTATTGACTTGAATTTCTCTTCTGCAGCAGCATCATTTGGATTTCTATCTGGATGATATTGTCTAGCTAATTTTCTATAAACTCTTTTTATTTCTGCGTCCGTAGCATCTTTAGTAACGCCTAAGATGGTATACGGGTTATCGTCCATGATTACCACTAAAGGTTCATATAATTTCAACCCTATTGATTTCTTAGCATCAATCGATGCAGTCAAGACCTCTGACACCTAGGGGTGATTATGTCAGTTGGTTGGGCTTGCTTTAGGAATTATGTCGCACATGCAGAAGAAATTGGTGGTGAGACTACAGATTATCCTAGATTTTTTATCATGCCAGAGTCATCACATATATTTTCGGATAACAATGGTAAAAATGTAATTAAATTGATGGATGATAATGACCACATAGACCATGAAGTTGAACTTGTAATTAAGTTAGGAGAAAATCTACTTCCAGAATCAATGTGTGTCGGCTGTGATACTACCAATCGTACCCATCAAGGATTAGCAAAAGAAAAGGGATGGCCGTGGACTGAAGGTAAATCCTTCAAGGGTTCAGCAGTTCTAGGGACATGGACATCTTGGGATGAAAAAACCAAGGAGATTTCTTTGTCTGTAAATGATGAATTAAGGCAATCTGCAAAAACTAATCTGATGGTTCATGACATTGATACTTTACTATTTCATTTGAAAAAATGGTATGATTTATCACCCGGAGACTATATTTGGACTGGGACGCCGAAGGGAGTTGGGCCTTTGAAAGTAGGTGACAGAGTTAATGCTTGTATGAAAAATAATGACGGAATTATAGTTAGTAAATTAGATGCAATCTGCATTAATTAATTCTTGTTAATTGCATATCTGTAAGTTGTCTAAGAACTTCTAAAGCATGAGATGATTCTAAGCCATCCAGAATACTATGTGCTTCTGAGTGATACCTCATGGCTCTATCCATAGCATAATCTATTGAACCATTTTTTCTTAATTCATCTACAGCCTTTGCTAAGTCTTCATCTGTACACTCACCCTTCCCGTACACTTTCGAGAATGTGGGTAAATCATTCCCACTATCCAATGCATGAATCGCAATAAGTGTCTTTTTGCCCTGTAATACATCTGAACCTGCAGGTTTTCCGAGAGTCTCCGTGTCACCAGTAATATCAATTAAATCATCCATCAATTGGAAGCATAATCCTAGTTTAAGTCCCCAATCAGCCATATTTTTAACCATTTCAGAATCTGCTCCTGCTAGCTTAGCACCGGTCTCTGCACAGGTTTCGAACATTGCACTCGTCTTACCTGCTATCATAGCAATATATTCCTGCTCACTAACATAATCTCTTTGTTCGAAGTCAAAATCTTCCTGTTGTCCCTCTGCCACTCTCCTAACCATTTCCCCTATCGATTGAACTAGAAATTTAAGATTTTCAGGACTAATATCATCTGAATCTGCTAAGATTTCAAATCCAACCGCAAGCATTGCATCTCCTGCATTTATGGCGGTTGCATCATCATATTCTACATGTACAGCATTCAACCCTCTTCTGATAGGGTCTTGATCCATGATGTCGTCATGAACCAGTGTGAAGTTGTGTATGATTTCTATACTTGAACCAAGAGTATAATGTCCTTTATGCGCACTTCCTGTAGCCTCGCCTACCAACCGAGGTAAGATAGCTCTGAATCTTTTTCCTCCTCCTGCAAAAAGATGAGTCATGGCTCCATGTAATCTTTCTTGCCTTATTTTATCCAATGATTTCATTATCTCTTTTTCAACGACAATTTTGTGTTTCTCTAGGGCTGATTTTAATTCCATACCATCAGATTTTGAATTAATTGATAATCTACCACAATTAATTATCTTAGAAATTTTAGATTTTGTCAATGCTTCCATATTTGGATAATGTGGGTCAATAAAATGTTTCCAAATCATTCTAAACCATGGTGCGATAATAGAATTCTTCCATTCATTTTCACCTTCTAGCATTTCATTTATTTCTTGATGTGTCAACCATCTTGTATCCATTATTTCATTTTCATTAATTGATAATTCTGGACTGGCTCTAACGACAAGAACATGGTCGATTTCATGCTCAATCCATTCATCATCCCATCTACAACTATACTCAAATCTACCTATGTGATTGTAATCCCAACCGGATGAAACTTCCTCGGAAATACCTAACTCTTGGAACATCTTCCTTTTGCTGGCATGAATAACTCCTTCAATTTCATCTCCATTCTCATTTTCAATATCTAATGGATGACTACAACAACTGTTAGCCCAGATTCCAGGGAATGTGATTTTTTCGATTGATCTTTGCTGCATTAATAGTCTATTTTCCGAATCAAAAATTAATACACTGAATGCTCGATGTCTGATTCCTTTACCTCTGTGACAATCTATCTTACTTACAGAATCTATAACTTTATCATTTTCGTCTACTACTAAGCACATTTCCTTCATCATCTCAAGTTGTGATGAATCGAGTTTACTCAGACTACTATCTTGGGTCTCTTCTCCCATGTTTCTCACCTCTCCGAGGACGGTTACATATAATAGATGAATGATTAAATTACTTTCGTCCCAATAGTATTACCAGTTTGTACAAGTTCAGCGATTCTTTCAGGTATTCTTCCATCAATCATCCAAACATTGGTCACATTTTGTGCTATTTTACTCGCACTTTCAGCTTTCAGAAATATCCCTCCAGTGACATCTTGGCTAGATTCATGCCTTCCGGTAATTTCTTGTTCGTTCGACCATAGAGGGATTAGTTCAGAACCTTCTTCATTTGGAGGTTTAGTCAACAGACCTTCGGTATCTCCCAAAAGAAAGATACAATGTGTTATTCCTGGGATCTCTTTACAAATTCTTACCATTAAATCGTCTCCAGATAATATTCCAAATTCTCTCTCATTGTGTACATCTACTACGTCACCAAAAGTCACCTGAATAGTATCTTTCTTTTCATCTCCTAACATGGTAATATCTCCATTAAATTGTGGACCTAAACCATTCGCCCATTTGGATGGAGGATGAGATATTCCTTCGATTCCAAATTCCTTCAAGTACTTCACAACATAATTGTTTAATTCAATCATATCATTTCTTACATTCTTAACTGCTAACCTTTGTTCATCAATTATTTCTTTAATATGTCCCCTCGATAAATGCCATTTTTTTGCCTCTAAATGCCCGAAAGAACCGGCTCCATGTACCAAAATAACCGAATCATCATTTTTTATCATTTTAGAAATTATTTTACAAACAGATTGTATTCTTTCTTCTCGAATTAATTTGTAATGAGATTTATCTGTAATTAGTCCCCCGCCTAATTTAATCACAATTTTATTCTTAGACATAGTTAACCCCATGTCTTCGAATAGAGTTTCACATATTGCTGTATTCATTTCTATTTCTCAGCATTTCTAAACGATGGGTTCATTTCATAGAGTTTCTTCGAAAGTTTGTGTCAGAACAATCCGATATTGAGAAATTCCAGAGATGGCTTCAATCACAATTAGATGATGTCAAGTCAATTGAGGATGTTGAAGAGAGAGAAAGACGTCAAATTCAATTGGAATGCGCTATACAAGAGGCAATTAATTTCCGTACTCTGATGAGTTTAGTAGAAGACATTGCACCTCCGTTTGTGGAAAGAGAATCTTCAGTTAGAGTGGTTTCCGATGAGAAAGTCACCAAAGAATCTTCAGGTGGGTTTTGTTTGTCCTGTGAGAAACCAATTACATCTGATATTGATTTCTGTATAAATTGTGGAGAATTTATTTAATTATTCTTCTTCATCTACCCATCTTGCTCTGGCAACTTCATATTCAGGATGATCATTAGATATTTGAGCAATATATTCTGGATCTACAGATTCAACAAGATATACTGTGACTCCTGCGTGCCAAATTGTGTCTCCTTCAGCTTCCATCCTAGCGGTATCAATTTCAAGTATTGTTGGTAATTTGTAATGTACCTTACCTGCTTCTGCAGCTGACCTAATACTCGATGATAGATGAACATGAGCTCTTCCACTAGGAGTTATTCCTACTTCAAGTAAATTTTCTGCTTCATCTGGATTACATGGGTAAAACAATGAGGGTGGAATATTATCAGTGGGTAAATCCAATTCAATTTCAAGAGTATGGCCGTATGTAGCTCTAATCATATTCCCTCTCACTTCATATCTTCCTTTTCCATCAGTCTCTGTTACCGCTCTGAAATGATGAGGCCTTAACCAATGGTATCTCCTTTCATCTTGTTTCTTGAATCTGCTAATTATATCTTTAACATCGACCCATCCATTAATATCCATCTCAAGATCAAATTTCTCGGGGGCATGTCTTAAAATCAGTGCCAATCTTCTAGCTAAACTATCTCTTTCACGTGAACGAAGAATAAATTTTCCTTCTTCGTTACATGCTGGACATAGGTGGTCATCAGAGTAATATCCGTGTTTACTGCATTCTCTTATCATATTATCAAACACTTCGAGTTTAATTTCTTTCAAGAACCTCACGGTCGATATAGTCTGGTTAAGGTCGTCAATTAATTGCCAATAATTATGTTGTATACTCGTCTCGCAGATACATGAAGGCAGTTATTGTTGATTGGCTCAGGTCTCCTTTTCATAGAGCTCACAAGGGTAAATTAGCAAATATCCGCCCTGATGAAATGGCGGGTCAAGTGATCAGGAAACTAATGGCGAGAAACAATATTTCCGGTTCTATGATTGATGATTTAATTTTGGGTTGCGCTTATCCCGAAGGTGAGCAAGGATACAATTTAGGTCGCTTACTGTCGTTTCTAGGAGAATTACCAGATACAGTTCCAGGATCTACGATAAACAGATTATGTGGCTCATCTATGCAAGCAATTCTTTCTGCTGCTGCACATATAGAAGTTGGATGGGGAGATTGTATCTTAGTAGGGGGTGTAGAATCTATGAGCCGGGTCCAAAGAAGGGGATTCAATTGGAGCCCTTCTCCAGAATTAGAAAATAAATTTCCAGATGCTTATATTGGTATGGGAGTTACTGCAGAGAATGTTGCTCAAAAATGGAATCAAACTCGCCTTGAACATGAAGAATTCGCTCTTTCATCTCATCAAAAAGCATTCGCTGCTCAATCAAATGGTCTTCTAGATGATGAAATTGTTACTATAATTACTGATGAAGGCGAAGTAAGTATGGATGGCTGCATTCGAGGTAATACGACTATGGAATCAATGGCTCGCCTGAATCCTGCTTTTGGAGAAGACGGAGTTGTGACAGCAGCAACTTCCTCTCCATTAACTGATGGAAGCGTATTCATGATTGTATGTAGTGAAGAGTTCGCAGAGAATAATAATTTGAAACCGATAGCTAGAATAGTGGCTGGAGCAGTTACTGGTTGCGCACCAGATATTATGGGTATAGGTCCTATTGAAGCTACAAAAAAAGTTCTCGAAAGAGCAAAATGGGATATCGATGATGTAGATTTATTTGAATTAAATGAAGCATTTTCTAGTCAGAGTTTAGCAGTAATGAATGATTTAGGTATCAGTTCAGAGAAAGTTAATTTGCATGGTGGTGCATTAGCGATAGGCCACCCTTTAGGCGCTTCTGGTGCAAGGATAACAGGCAAGGCAGCTAGTTTACTAACATCGACAAATTCAAACCGTTCAATAGCAACAATGTGTATTGGTGGCGGCATGGGAATTGCCATAGCATTGGAAAGAATTTGATTTTTTCTTCTAGGTCGTTGATTACATTTTTCGTTATTATTCTTTTACAAAATCAATTGACTAAGTTCGCATTACAATTGGGACACTTATCATCAATAGATAGCCTACTTGGGATGACTGCTAATAGGGTTGAGCAACTTGGACAAGTTGCTAACACTTCATCACCTGAAATTTTTTCTTTAACACCATCATAGTCTTCATTAACGCTATTATACCAATTTTTAAATGTCGGATTACGTACAGTTCTGACTCTTCTGAATGTTGATAAAGATAGTAAAACCAATAAAAATCCTTGGATAGTACTGGTGGTATTTTCTTTAGTCAGCTCATTCAATCCTGAAAATATGAAAATCAATGATAAGATTATCAACACAATCATTGCCATTATATCTCCACCTCGATTTTTATTTTTGAAAGAAATTATAGCAAATAATGGCAATATGAGTATCATAATTAAACATATTGTGGCTGAAACAGAATATGTTGAAATTATGAAAAAGCATAACAATAAATCAATAATCATAAATCTGTATAGATGTTTATGCAAATTTTCCATTACCTGAACCCCCATCTTCGCACCCCTCTGACGGTGATTGTGTTGCGACGAACTCATCAATGCTCCCCCTCTGCGAGGTGTGTGACAAAAGACACAGGAGTTGAAATTCTTAGCTCGAGTTTGGATGGCAAAAGTGTTCTAGTCATTGTTTCAGGAGGAATTGCTGCAGTTGAATCTGTACGTCTTTGTAGAGAGTTTAGGCGTCATAGTGCTAAATTAACTATAATGATGTCAAAAGAGGCTGAAAAAATCATTTCTCCATTGGCATTATCTTGGGCGTCTGGGCAGAAAGTAATCACTGATTGGCAACCTGATATGAAACAGTTAGATGGTTATGATGTTGTGTTAGTTGCTCCTGCTACTAGGAATACGATATCAAAGCATATTCACGGAATTATGGACTCACCCATAATGATGGCATTGAGTGCTGCAAGAGGGAATAAAACACCGATTATTTTTGTCCCATCTATGCACCAAGACTTATTTGACGATCCCGTAACTAGTGATTTATTAGAAAAAATATCATTGGAAGGAAATTATTACTTTGTTGACAGTGAAAAAGAGGGACGGAGAAAACAACCCTCCCCTGTTGTAATAGTTTCGAAGTTATCCAATCTGATCAACTCTTTTCAAGAAAATAGAAGAAAAGTTGCCATTACACTTGGAGCCACTAGAGCGCCTATAGATTCCGTTCGAGCAATCCAAAATGCATCATCTGGAAAAACTGGATGGGCAATTGCAGAGTATCTGTTTATGATGGGGCATGAAGTACATTGTATAGCTGGAAAAACTTCATCCAATCCTTCTATCGAATTACCTAACATTATCCGTGCTGGTTCTCCTGAAGAAATGTTATCCGAGTCTTTATCATTAGTAAAAATAGATGTTAAACCAGATGTCTGGATACATTCTGCTGCTGTACTAGATTATTCTATGGTTGCTGAAAAAGGTAAGAGACCCAGTGGACAAGATAAATGGGAAATAGAACTCCGACCTACATTGAAACATATTTCTGAATTATCTGATTTAGTAGGTGACTGTATTAGAATAGGTTTCAAATTAGAAACTGGCGTTTCAGAAGAAGAGTTAATTCAGAAATCTCTCAATCAAATCTCAAAATATGGTGTTGACTATGTTATAGCTAATATTCTTGAGCAAATTGCAGATAAAAATTCTCCCAGAGCTAGACTTGTTTCTAAAGATGGTTCAGTCAAAGTATTGCAGAATGAAGTTGATATCTGTCTAGAGATTGAAAAAATCATTTCGGAATAGGCATCACATGCGGCACATTGAAGGATAATCTACCACGGGATATAATCATGACAAAGCATGGTAAGGCTAAGAGAGGTATCCCTCCAAAGTCGGATTTTAATGCCTGGTATCCTGCTATTGTCGAAATTTCCGATTTAGTAGACAAAAGATATCCTATCAAAGGAATGGATGTTTGGAAACCTTATGGTTGGTCAACAATGAGGCTTATCGATGGTCTTACACGAAAAGAAATGGAAAACTCTGGCCACCAAGAATATAACTTCCCTTTGTTAGTACCGGAAGATCTACTTGAGAAAGAAAATCATCTTGTTTCTCGTCTTAAAGCAGCTAGGGAACAAGGAGTTGATCCGTCTGAACTTAGGATGGAAGAAGAAGATTCAGGATTTAAGAAAGAAGTTTATTGGGTAACGAAAGGTGGTGAAAATAAACTCGATGTACCCATGTTCCTAAGACCTACGTCTGAAACACCAATGTATACTATGTTTTCACTTTGGATAAGGAGTCACGCAGACTTACCATTGAAAACATTCCAAATTGTCAATACTTTCCGTTATGAAACCAAGCAAACTCGCTCATTCATTAGAGTAAGAGAAATTCATTTCTTCGAGGCCCATACAGTCCACAAGGACGAAGAAGGTGCTACTAAACAAATTGAGGAAGACGCTAAAATTGTTCAGAAATTGATGAAATCATTGTGTTTACCAGTTTTAGTTTCTAAAAGGCCTGTATGGGATACCTTCCCCGGTGCATGGTATACTACAGCCGTAGATGTAGTAATGCCAAATGGACGTACATTACAGATAGCCACTTATCATCACTATCGTGATCAATGGGCTCAAGCCTTTGATTTGAATTATGAAGATGTTAACGGCAATATCCAAAATTGCCATCAAACAACATTTGGAATGTCAGAAAGATTACTAGGAGCAGTTGTTGGAATGCATGGTGATGATGCTGGACTAATTTTACCTCCATCAGTATCTCCATATCAAGTAATTTTAATGCCCGTTGCAGCCCATATTAATGAGGAAGTCTTACCAAAAATTAATCAAATAGCTGAAAATCTTCGTTCAGCAGGTCTCAGAGTTCATTTAGACGATAGAGATAAACGCCCAGGAGGAAAGCATTACGATTGGGAAATTAAAGGAGTTCCAATTAGATTAGAATTTGGTCCTCGAGATCTTGCTGAAAATAAATGTGTATTATCACTCAGAACTGGAGGTAAAGTAGATGCTAGCTTAGATAATCTTTCAGAAACTATTTCTGGTCATTTAGTAGAAATTTCAGAGCAGTTATTGAAACGTTCTTCTTCACATATGTCTGATTTAGTTAAGAAATTCCCTGGAGTTGTAGATACAGATAATGGTTGGAAACTTGTTTCTCCAATAGAAGATGGAATAGTCTATGAATTAGCATTTGATGGTAATGATGCCGATGCCGAAATTCTAGAAAAAACAACTGGATTAGCCTTATTAGGTGATTCAGTAGAACCTTATAATGAACCACAAAGATGTGTCATTACAGGGAAATTGACCACAAGAAAGCAACATCTTGCACGTATGTATTAATCATTTTTCTTTTTTCTCAACCCAAGTAATGATATAAATGATAATGTCATTATTAGCATTCCATCTAACATATCTCCATTACCTGTTTGAGTCCATGAATTTAGATTTTTATAGTCCATTATCTCTCCCAACTTTAATTTAGGATTATCTTCACATTTTTTATCTGTTTCAATAATTGACATTGTGGTAACTCCCGAACTGCTATAATCTCCATTTGCTGTCGAAATAATTGTTAGATTTTCATCTAATAGTTCTGATGACCATGCATATGGTTCTGTTTGGACATTTACACTTTTCAAATGGCTGTATAGATTACCGTTTGCTAGCCAAGTATAACTTCCACTATCTACGAGTTCTTGTGAACCATTTTGTGAAATATCCCAAGTTATAGTATAGTTCTGATTAATAGTTAAATTCTTCACTGTCCAAAATATTGTTAAGTTATTTCCACTGACTTGTTCAGTTCCCTTAAATTCGATATCTCCAAGTTCTTCTGTATCTTCACAGAGTTCTACGGGAATAATTGAATCTATGCCTACTACAATATTTGAGCTCACTAATAGTAACCCAATTACTCCAATAATAGTTAGTATTAGCCTTCTTTTAGGATTTCTTTTTGAAATATCAATTTCTTCTTCTTGAGAATCATTTTTTGGGGAAGGCAATATCACATCATGTGTAAATTCACTATTCCCATTTTGTGAAAGATCTTCTTCAATTTCTTCTGGTGTACTAATTCCCAACTCATCAAGAGCTTCCCTTCCATAAATCCTCTCTGCCAGTTTGTAGTATTCGCTGTAAGACTCTAATTCGGATGGGTCCATTGACCCATCAAGTAATTCTCTAAGTCTTTCCCCCTCATTCATGAATTACTACTGGGATACCGTTCCTTCATGAATGAAACCCAAGAAAGTATCTTGTTATGGTGATTATTTCCGTTTTATTACAGACTTCGTAGCTTTTACAATGGCCTCAGAATCAATATTTAGATGTGACATTAACTCTGAAGTGCCACCACTTTCACCGAATCTATCATCTACTCCAACCATTTCTAATGGAGTAGGGATATTTCTAGATAAAAATTCAGCTACACTACCTCCAAGTCCTCCAATAACTGAATGATCTTCTACAGTCACAATACATCCGCATTGTTTAGCTAGCTCTTCTATAAGTCCTCCATCTAGTGGTTTTATAGTATGCATATCTACAATACAAGCGTCGATTCCATCATTTGCCAATTTTTTAACCGCTATTTTTGCTTCGTTAACCATTACTCCACAAGCCAAGATTGCGACATCATTACCATTTTTGATAATATTCCCTTTACCAATTTTTATTCCCTTTACTGTCTCTTCATCATAAATTCTTGGTACTTTATTTCTAGCAGTGCGTGTATATGATGGATTCTTATGACTTAGTAACTGTAATGTTAGTTCTTCTGCTGAGAGGTCATCACAAGGGTGCATTACAGTCATATTTGGTATAGTTCTGTAAATAGCTAAATCTTCTATTGACTGAGCACTACTACCATCAGTTCCAGTATGTATTCCTCCATGACTTCCACAAATATGCACTACTAGCCCTGGTCTAGCAATTCCATTTCTAACCTGTTCGAATGCTCTTTCAGTAAAAATGGCAAATGTACTTGCGAAAGGAATTTTTCCAGATGATGCCATTCCCGCAGAAACCAGCATCATATTTTGTTCTGCTATGCCCATTGAAACAGTTCGTTCTGGATATTCAGCCCTAAATAGACAGGATTTAGTTGATTTACCTAAATCTGCTTCCAGTACTACTACTCTCGGGTCCTCTGCTAATTTCAGCAGTGCCGAACCATATCCATCTCTCGATGCCCCACCAGTAGATGGGGCACTCATGATAATTCCTCCAATGCTAGTTTTAATTCATCATCATTTGGTGCCTTACCATGGAATGAGGGATTATTTTCCATAAATGAGACTCCTTTGCCTTTTACAGTATGAGCAACTATTGCACAAGGACGTTCAAGTTCTTTAGTAGCCGAATCTATTGCCTTAGTAATTTCATTCATATTATGTCCATCAATTTCGATTATTTTCCAACCAAATGATTCAAATTTTTTCCCAATATCTCCAATTTCCATTTGTACTTCCATAAAATCATCATTTTGAATTCTATTTCTATCAATTATTACATTTAGGTTTCCTGTTTTATGAAAATCTGCAGCCATTGCTGCTTCCCAAATTTGTCCTTCTTGAGTCTCACCATCTCCTATCATGACCCAAATATTTCTTCGACTATTATCCATTCTTGCCGCAATTGCACATCCTAATCCAAATGAGAGCCCCATACCCAAACTTCCAGCAGAAAAATCTACTCCATTTGTCCATTTCATGTCTACATGCCCCTGACAAACTGAGCCAAGAGATCTAAAACCATCAATATCGTTCTTAGAAATTATTCCTAGGTTGTGAAGCATAGAGTATACTGCAGGGCTTGCATGGCCTTTACTCATAATGAATCTATCACGATCCTCCCAATTTGGTTCATCTAATTTGAATCTAAATCCAGTTCCATATAGACCTACTATCAGATCTATTGCAGATAACGATCCTCCAGGGTGTCCTGCTCCTGCTTTGTGTACCATTTCCACAATATCTATTCGGCATTTTCTCGCCATTTCAATTAAATCTGCTTCATTCAGGTTAATATTAGCACCCCTTATGTTGACCTGTCATTGAAATTGGCTATTGATAGTTTGCAGTGATGTAACTCCTATTGTTCAATACATTGGTTGATATTTGTTGAGTATATCGGGTAGTTGTAGGAATATGATTGGGACGCCCCTTGCTGGAAATAATAACTGGAGAAAAGTCTTACAAAACTTTTCTTTACCTGTGTCAGTAAAACATGATTCTCTACTTACTGAATGTTATAATATCTTAGTTAAAGGAGGGCATATTGATGTTGAGTTGGGTACTAAACTTTTTGAATCTCCAAATCTATCTGGAATTTCAGCACTTGCAGACTTAATTAAGAAGTCTAGATTTGGTAACTATGTTTATTTTAACGATAATTTACATGTTAATACTACAAATATTTGCGTCTTAGCATGTAGGTTTTGTGCGTTCCGTAAAGGACCTAGACACAATGATGCATATGCATTAAGCGTAGATGAATATTTACATCGTATAAAACCCTACAGTGAAATTATTGATGAAGTACACTCAGTTGGAGGCTTGCATCCTGATTGGACTGTAGATTTCTATGAAGAATTATATCGTGCAGCGAAGAAAACATTTCCTCATATACATATCAAATCGTTAACAGCAGTAGAAGTGAAACACATCGCCTCTAGAAGTGGTCTAACTGTAGAAGAAACACTTTCCAGATTAAAATTAGCAGGATTAGACTCACTTCCTGGCGGTGGGGCTGAAATTCTGGTAGATAGTGTTAGAAACAGAATTTGTAGAGGTAAAGAATCTTCTGAAGAATATCTCGCAATTCACGAGATTGCACACGGATTAGGTATCAAAACAAATTGTACTATGTTGTTTGGAACGGTTGAAACAGTCCGTGAAAGAGCAATTCATCTACATAAATTAAGAATTCAACAAGATGTCAGTAATGGTTTCCAGTGCTTCGTCCCCTATCCTTTCCTTCCTGACAAATCAAGACTTCCTGAAGCACAGCTAGCATCATTGAATGAAATCATTCGAGTAATTGCAATTTCAAGAATTATGTTAGATAATATTCCTCATATCAAAGCGTATCGTATGAATATAGGTAGTAATGTCGCTTCTATCGCACTTAATTCTGGTGCAGATGATATTGATGGTACAGTTAATCATGAAGAGATTATGCATGAGGCTGGTAGCTCAGCTAGACTTGATAGTGACAGTGAGGAGTTAGCTAAGATAATTGAGAATGTCAACTCAACCCCAATCAAAAGGAATACAACATATTCTAATTTTACACGTTATAAGAGGAAACCCAATGACGATAGAAGGAGACTTCCTGTAGCCCAATCTACGTCGTGATTCAATGTCTTGGGAAAATGTACTTGGTAGAGTCGCCTTTGCAAACTGTGATCCAATTTTTGATGGACTTGAAGGTGATTGGAAAATTCTTCCTGCCCCTCCTTCTTGGTTGACGGGGCATTTACTTAGGCGTGACTGCATCACTGCTCCTATTCCTGCAGCAGATTTCGCCAAGCATTCAGATGAACTACTATTGATACCAAAACTTGGAATTGTAAGTAAAGGTGATGTAGGATCTGTAATTTTATTTGGTACTAGACCGATTGAACAGATGAGAGATGTTGCCCTTCCTTCAGATTCTTCTACTTCTCGAGCCTTATTACAATGGATATTAAAATCAATGAAACTAGATCCAAAATTTCATGAAAGAGGTCCTGATTTAACTGCAATGCTAGATGAGTCAGATGGCGCACTATTAATCGGCGATAGAGCCCTAATTGCGGCTAGAGATTATCCTGACTTAGTGAAACTTGATCTTGGTGCTGAATGGACTAAAAAAACAGGTTTTCCTATGGTTTTCGGAGTTTTTGCGGCGAGAAAAGATTCCCCTACCTCGATACTAAATAGGGCTAGTAATGATATGGTCAATCAATATGATGTTTTCTTAAAAAATGAATCTTGGAGAAATCAAGTGATTAAAAGAACATCATTGAAATTAGGATTTTCCGAGTCCAGAATTTCCGAATATTTTTCTATTGAAGTTCAAAATAAACTTGATGATTTTTCTAAACAAGGTTTAGAGTTTTTCTTGAAGGAAGTTTGTGGAATGGACAAAGAAATTACTTGGCTCTAATCTTATGAATAATTCAATTCTTTACTTGAAACATAATTCAATAAATCGATTGCAACTTCACATGATTCAGCAACCACAACCTCAAAATCATCTTGGAATTCTCTCAGAGTATCCATTGCTTCCATGTCTCCGATTGCACCCAGTGCCTCAGCAGCTTCATGTCTCACCATTACATCTTCAGATAAATCTGAAAGTCTGTCGATTAATGATGGGATAGCATGTGGATCTTGCATTTGTCCTAAAACATAAGCAATTTCATGCTTCAATAAAGCTGATTCTGAAGTGAATGCCGCTGTCAAGGCATCTACTGAATCATGACCGCCAATATTCCTTAATGCGAATAAAGCCCTCATTCTTTGAAACATTTTTTCATTCTCATCACATAGAGTTTTTCTTAAATTTGAAACATTAGAATCTTCGCTAGGGGGTGCTGGGTCTACGGAATCAAATGGACTAATTTCTGGTTTATTCCTTTCAGCCATTTATTCACCAGAACCTATGAACTTAATTTCATCTACAACTAGATTTTCATCAACCATACCTATTCTCTGACCTTCTTTGAGGAATAGCCTAATTGCATCCCTTCCATCCTTACCGTAGTCTATTGTTCTATTATTTACATACATTCCTACAAACTCCTTGTTTGTTTCATCATCGATACCTCTTCCCCATTTTTTAGCAAATTCAAGAGCTTTTTCAGGATTCTCCAGTGAGTGAATAATACTATTTTTTACATCAATAGTTAACGATTCACATAATTCCATACCTAGGTCTTTTCTAACTACATTTCCTCCAAGTGGTAGAGGAAGTCCTGTTTTTTCATTCCACCATATTCCTAAATCGAGTACTAATTTAACTCCTTCAGATTCCCATGTCAGTTGTCCTTCATGAATGATTAATCCAGCATCATAATCTCCATTAGCAACTTTTGGTAAGATTTCATCGAATGGTACAACTTCAACTTTGACATCTCCCCAAGCCAACAGAAGTGACAGATAAGCGCTCGTACCTAAACCAGGGATTGCGATAACCTTAGTCTTCGCTTCTTCCTCACTCATATCCCTGTTGGAAATAACCATTGGTCCGTAACCTTCCCCCATTGATGCACCACAGTTCATCAGATGATATTTATCTGCAATTTCTGGAAATGAATGGATACTTACCGCTGAAATTTCATATGTGCCATCCATTGCATGTTTATTCAAAGTTTCAATATCTAGTAACACGTGTTCATATTCTCTTCCTTCAGTATCTATTGTTCCTGTGGTCATTGCGTGGAACATGAATGCATCATCTGGATCTGGTGAATGACCTACTCGGAAAGGCTTGTCGGCTGTGCTCATGATTTCGCGGCAGAAAACTAATACAAAACTGTGTGTATCTCTATATGATGAATGGTAAGGATGAATAGAGTGTTTCTTTTCGACGATAACATGCCGGACGCATCTAAACTATCTACAGCAACAGGACAACTAGGACCTGTATGTGCAATTACAGGTAAAGCTATGACTTTTGCAGAAGCAATAGTCTTAGATGATCAATTCGTATGTTGGGAAGCTTACGTTGAAGCTACGGGTGCAGAATCAGCTTCCGAAGGTAAGCAAGTATCACATCTCAATCTTGATTGATTAAACCCCAACTTAATTTGCTGCCTACTTTCTAAGTGCACTATGGTAGAGGGCTGGAGTCGTTTCGCATTACGATTTGGTGATTATTATAAATCCCTTAATCATAATGATTTGTGGGTTCCTCCGAGACTAAAAAGTAGGGAATGGATGTTTATTCCTTGGGGGTCTAGCCCTCCGGACAGGCATAGAGGATTTTTAGATAAGAAGGGGCTATCAGATTATTTGAGCCAGAAATCGCCTCATTCCTGTTTTCATAGCACCGCTTACTACAAATATCCGAATGAAAGAAAAATGATTGACAAAGATTGGCTTGGCGCAGATTTAATTTTCGATTTAGATGGAGATCACTTACCCGGGGTTTCAGATAATGATTTTCCGACTATGATATCAAAAATTCAAGAACAAGCATGGACCCTATGGTCTGATTTTTTACATCCTGAGTTCGGATTTGAAGAGAAGTATGTTCAAACCTCTTTTTCTGGGCATAGAGGGTTCCACATTCATGTTAGAGACCCATCATTATTACATCTTGATTCAAATGCACGAAGACAACTTGTCAATTACATTCGTGGTGAAGGAATAAATGTTCAGACAATACTTTCAGGACCAGATTCTGGTTGGCAAAATAGAATAAATAACGGTATCAAGTCAGTTACTCATAAATTGAAGGTGATCAAGGAAAAGGGCCCTGATCACAAATCATACATTGATGAATTGCAGACTGCTGTTGAGAATAGCGGTAAGGCATCAAAATTTTCTTCGAAGAAACTTTCTAAGCCGAAAATAAATGAAATAGCAGATTTAGCAGATGAAGAACGCCTTAGTAGACTTTTATCTGATAATAAATTGAGAGTTTTTGGTGAAAAAAATACTTCTATATTTTGGGATATGGTAAAAGGTGACAATTCAGTTGTTTTAGGTTCTGCAGGCGAAACTGATGAGGCAGTAACAGTTGACGTAAAGAGAGTTATACGATGGATAGGAAGTCTGCATGGAAAATGTGGATTGAGAGTTACAGAAATGCCACTTGAAAGATTAAATCCATTTTCACAAAATCATTTTAATCCTTTAGAGGAATCAATTGTTTTCTCTTCCGATAAGAAATTCAATGTTTTATTGAATAGAGATGATGTTACTGCTGAGTTAGCAGGAATAAGGGTTGAAGGTAACACTGGAGATAGGTTTGAAGTCACCGAATCTTTAGCCACTTTCATAGTTTTGAAAGGTTGGGGTTCGATTGTTAATTAGGTATAATTTGAACACTGAATCACAATATGTTGAAGAGTGATTAGGTTC
>CEVP01050019.1_pt1 | contig 18743 bp, 16 predicted proteins | sample 427071 | NCBI WGS metagenome assembly CEVP01 (sample SAMEA2623808, study PRJEB7988) | marine metagenome | isolation source: saline water (ENVO:00002010), including | reverse complement strand
ATGAGTGCTAGAGATGCAGCGAAAATCCCTAAGAGGATTCAATCAATAAAATTTGGATTGTTAGAACCTAATGAAATCCGCAAAATGTCGGCTGTTGAAGTAAAAACTGCTGATACATATCGTGATGATGGCCATGCATATAAGCAGGGTCTAATGGATCCAAAGATGGGTGTAATTGACCCCGGAGTAAGGTGTGAAACTTGTGGTAACAAACACGAAGAATGCCCTAGTCACTTTGGTCATATAGCGCTAGAATTGCCTATCATGCACATCGGTTTCACCGATTTGATAAAAATGGCTTTGAAGTCTACTTGTAATTCCTGTAGTAAAATACTATTGCACGACCAACCAAACACTCACCCTCTTGACCCTGAGAAATCAGAACAAGATTACTATCATGATAGAGTCAAGGATGTAATGATTAAGCACGGAGTTGGTTCCAGGGAGTTCAAGAAAATTATCAAAGATATTGAGAAAGAGTGTTCTAGTAAAAAGAGAACTATATGTATGCATTGTGGTGCTGAACAAGGTAAAATTATTCTCGATAAACCTTCCACTTTCAAAGAAAAGAAAGAGAATAAAGGAGAACATAAACTGAATGCTAGAGATATTAGAGAATGGTTAGAAAGAATTCCTGATGAGCACTTGCTCTTCATTGGAATGGATAAAGACTCCAGCCGTCCAGAATGGACAATTATGAAAGTTCTCCCCGTACCTCCAATTACTGTAAGACCATCTATTACTTTAGATAGTGGAGATCGTTCTGAAGATGATTTGACTCATAAATTAGTCGACGTTCTAAGAATTAATCAGAGACTAAGGGAGAATAGAGACGCAGGAGCTCCACAATTAATTGTAGAAGATTTATGGGAATTATTACAATATCACTGTACTACTTATTTCGATAATCAAACAAGTGGTATCCCTCCAGCAAGGCATCGTTCAGGAAGGCCTTTGAAGACTCTAACACAGAGATTGAAAGGCAAAGAAGGAAGATTCCGTTCTAATTTATCTGGTAAGAGAGTTAATTTCTGTGCAAGAACAGTTATTTCTCCTGATCCGAATTTGGGAATAAATGAGGTTGGGATTCCTGTTAAAACCGCCAAGGAACTGACTGTTCCTGTAAGAGTAACTAATAGAAATAGGGAACAACTTCGACAGATGATTTTGAGAGGCCCTGATGTACACCCAGGTGTTAACTATATTATTCGTGGAGATACGCTCAGAGTAAGAATTACAGATCGTACCAAGTACATATGGGCTGGATTCAGATGCATGAATCCGGATTGTCATTCAGGAAGCGATGATGAGCCTTATTCTGGTTATAGACCAGACTTAAATCAAGTTTTACCTGCCCCTAATTTCCTACCTGGGATAGAGCTAAAGAGACAAATGAGGAGAAATTCCATAGGAGAGCTCGAAGAAGAATGGGGTGTTGATTTAGAAAAGACTCTTTCAAATTTAAGAGGTGAAGAAAGTGAAGGTTCCATGAAAGGACAGAGTCTATCTCCTGATGACCCGCGTGCTTTGATACACAGTAGATGGGTTTGGGAACATTCTAACCCTGATGAAGAATATCCTGAACATTTAGAAGTTATTTGTCCTCACTGTGGTAGTCCGTCTATAGAAAATGAGTTCGGTGAATCTTATAGAACTGATGTAGAAGATAGGCTAAGTACACTTGATAGAGACGGTAACCCAAAACCAGGTGTAGTTATTGAGAGACATTTGATTGATGGTGATGTTACTATATTCAATAGGCAACCCTCCTTACACCGAATGTCAATGATGGTTCATGAAATCAGAGTTATGGAGGGTAAGACTTTCCGATTTAATTTGGCTGATTGTACACCATATAATGCTGACTTCGATGGAGACGAAATGAACCTCCACGTAATTCAATCTGAAGAGGCTAGAGCCGAGGCTAAGATTTTGATGCGTGTTCAAGAACACATTATCACTCCAAGATATGGTGGTTCAGTAATAGGAGGAATCCACGATCATATTTCAGGTTCTTATCTTTTGACACATGGTTCAAAACTACTTCCAGAGAAGCTAGTAATTGAGATTCTCGGTGCAGTAGGTTGGGATGGAGGACTTCCGGAAATCAGAGAGATTGATGGTGTAAAGGGATATCTTGGGTCTGATGTTTTGAGTCTAATTGTTCCAGAAGGATTCAATCTTGAATATACGAGTAGATCCGGTGACCACGTACAGGTAAGTGATGGTAATGTTACCGGAACAATTGACAAGAGGGGAATTGGTGCAGAAGATGGTAGGTTACTAGATGCTGTTGTTCAAACCCATGGTCCCGATGTAGGGGCAGAATTCATTAATAGAATGACTAAAATGACTATAGCAATTTGTACCTCTATGGGCTTCACTACAGGTATTGATGACGAAGATTTACCTCCAGAGGCGAAAGCCGCTATCGCAGAAATTAATAAAACAGCAAGTGACAACGTTAATATCGAACTTGAAAAGTTTGGTAAAGACGGACGTAGGTATGAAACAAGGCCGGGTAGAACTGCTGAAGAGACACTTGAAGAAAACATTCTCAATATATTAGATTCAGGTAAAGCAGAGTCTGGAAAGGTAGCGAAAGAATTCCTCGGTGACGATAACTCTGCTGTATTGATGGCAACATCTGGAGCTAGGGGTTCTATGGACAACCTAGCTATGATGGCGGGTTCAATTGGTCAACCTAAGGTTAGAGGTAAAAGATTAGAAAGAGGATATCAAGAAAGAGTTCTAACTCATTTTAAGAGAGGGGTAAAAGGTGCTGAAGAGAAAGGTTTCGTATCATCTTCGTTCAAGAGAGGTCTCGAACCAACAGAATTCTTCATGCTTTCTGTTTCAGGAAGAGAATCTTTAGTTGATACTGCGGTTCGTACTTCTAAGTCTGGATATATGCAACGTAGACTGATTAACGCTATGGATGATTTGAAAGTAGCAGATGATCACATGCGTTCAGTTAGAAATACTGCAGATAGAATTATTCAATTCGAATACGGAGAAGATAAAGTTGACCCTGCTAGGAGTAGAAAAGGTGAGCCATTCGATGTGAACCAAGTTCTTGATGATGCATTAGGGGGTGCTAATTGATGGTAGTAAAGAGTGCAACAAAAAAGAAGTTGATGGATTTAGGTATTGAGGAAGAATACGCTCATAAATTAGCTGATGATAAGAAATGGGATGATGTAAAAGTATTAACATCATCTCAAATCGCTCAAATCTGTGGTACTGACTCAGGTACTGCTACGAAAATCTTTGAAGTAATGGCAGGTTCTTCTAAAGCAGCTCAAAGAGCAGCAGCTAGAATAGATAAGACGTTATTGAGAAGAAAAGCTGCGAGAAGGAGTAGAAGTTCTAAGAGAGCAACGTTACCTATCCAAACTTATGATGCTGAATCAAAAATGATTCAGATACTCAGAGACGTAGATGTTGAATCAGAATTATATTCACAATTAACTGATGCATCTGTTAAATTGAATGTTACTATGTCTCCTAGGATTATTAATGACTTAGTTGACGCTCTTATTGCAAGAGGCGATACAAAACTAACGCCTGCAAAAGCAAAGAAAGTAGTTACTTCTGCTAATGAACATCTCAAGTCGTCCAGAGTTGATCCACATGAAGCGGTTGGAATAACTACTGCTCAATCAATTGGTGAACCAGGAACTCAGATGACTATGAGGACATTCCACTATGCTGGTGTAGCTACAGTAAACGTAACACAAGGTCTTCCAAGAATTATTGAAATTGTAGATGCTAGAAAAGTTCCTAAAACTCCTACAATGAGAATTTATCTCGATGAAAATAATGCAAAAGGTAAACCTCTTCGTACCAATCAGAAGTTAGTTCAGGAAATTGCAGCTGGTTTAGAAACAACTACAACTCGTGATATAGCAAATATTGATGTAGATATTACACAGAGACATATTATTCTTTCACTTAACAATGCTAATCTTCGTGTTAAGAAGATGAACGGTGCCGAAGTTCGTGATAAATTATCTCGAGCGCTGAGACTTTTTGTTCAAGCTGATAATGACGATAAACCCAAGACTTTGAAGATAATTCCTGGTGTTGCTAAGGAAGAAGAACTGGCAACTTTATCCAGCGACCCTCCTACATATACTGCTCTGCTCCAATTAGAAGAGAAAATTAAGAAATTAAGATTGAAAGGTCTTCCAGACATAATGAGGGCGAACGTACAAGGACCTAACGCAGAAACTGGTGAGTACTATATCTCTACCATAGGGTCTAATCTATCTAAAGTCAGTGAATATGCTGGTGTAGACAGATCTAGGACATATACAAATAATATTACAGAGATTCATGATTATCTTGGTATAGAAGCAGCTCGTCAAGCAATAATTAATGAAATGCTTCTGACATTAGAAGGAGCAGGTCTTGATGTTGATGTAAGACACTTACTGATGGTTGCAGATGTAATGACTAGTGAGGGAGAAGTTCGTGCCATTGGTCGTCATGGAGTTAGCGGTACAAAGCACAGTATACTTGCAAGGTCTGCTTTCGAAGTAACAGTAACACACCTTCTCAGAGCTGGAATTATTGGTGAAAGAGATGAATTAAGAGGAGTCACTGAGAATATTATCGTTGGACAACCTGTAGCCTTGGGAACTGGTAGTGTTGACTTATTTTATATTCCAGAGGACGCATAGGGGGATTTTTTATGGATTTAGCAAGACAATTAAAACAAGGAATTAGTACAGGAAATTTACTTTTCGGACAAAGACAAACAAAAAGTGCCTGCTCAAAAGGCGATGCTAGAATGGTCTTAGTTGCTGCAAATTGTCCGAAAGAATATATTTCAGACATAAAACAAAATCATCCGGATGTAACTCTTCATCAAGTTAGTTTAGTGAATAGGCAACTTGGTGCTGCGTGTGCCAAGCCATTTCCAGTGAGTGCTGTCTGTGTATTAGATCCCGGTCAAAGTGAGTTACTTTCACTTTCAATGAATGTTTAAATAACCTACAATAGTCTGTAATTGAGTTTTTCATTCAATATTGAGAGTACTTTTGAAGTGATGTAGGTATACCGGAAGGTATGGAACAAATTGTTCGAGCCATTCTCAATTCTCGAACTGTGAGTTTGGAGCCAGTTGAGGGAAGTTTCGATATTTATGGTTTCAAATGCCTAGGTGTGGCCGAAAAGCCAGTTGATATTGAGAATATGAGTGATTCATTGGTATATATCTGGCATGTAAAATCAGATATATTGCCAGTCTCAAGAAATGAGATTGAAAGATGGTCTATTGACGCCCCTGGTGATAGACATTGGATATTAAGTGAAAGAGAAATTCCCGTTGATTTATTCAGAGATTTTCCTGATAATTTCAGAGCAATTATTTGGGGTCCAGAAAAACTATCTAGGTGGATTGGTGAATCTGTTCTCAGAGGCGATTTAATTGTTGGAAGCAATCCTATCGATAGAACCTTGGATCAAAATCTTTCAATAGATAGTATTCAATTCAAAGAAAAAAAAGAAATTATCACTCTCAAAACAATTTTTGAATTAGAAGATTGGATAAATAACGAACCCTCAGGTTCAATAAATTCAATTCCTGTACTTTTAGTAGTTAAATTATGGAAATTATCTGGTGTAATGATTAGCCCTGATTCAACTAAAGATAGCAAAAAATGGTCGTTTATTGAAGATCCATGGATGAATAAAATTTTTCCTTTCACAGAAGATCAGATCTTTCTAAACCCACCTAATCTCCACCAAATTCAACCTTCTGAGGACAAATGGCTTTCTAATCAAAACCTAAAGTCAAATCTCAAACCAATACTCGATTATAGGAAGAAAGAAAAATCTAATGATGGGATTGAATTAGTTAAATCGACGATGCTTGAGTGGTGGAGAGTAGACCTATCATCACTAAATTTGGATTTCGAGTATGCCCAAATACCAGCTTGGAGATTAAAATTTGATGATGGCGAAGAAAAAATCCTACATAGCCATAATGGAATGACCTACAATTTATAGATTAATTTCTTTGTAAAGCCATCAATTCTTCTGTAGATAGAGTGTCACCCGACATTAATCGGGACATTAAATCAGTAACTTCTAGTTTGCTACCATCGTCATCTTCAGCATTCTTTTCCTGTGCATTCATTGCCTTAAATAGGTCTTGTATAGAATGAATACTCCTCAGTGATACAACATATTTATTGTGTAACAAGTCTGCTTCCCTTTTCGAACGAATCACCCCTTCCTGAGACGTATTTGCCTTTGCTCTCAATCTGTCTACTTCCTCTGATAATTCTATCATTAAATCATGGGATTCTTGAGCAGTAGTGACTGCATCTTCAACAAGTCTATGAGCATCCTCTTGTGACCTCGCTGCCTTCCTTATTTCTGATTCTAATTCGGAGAAAATATTATTCTTTTTTTCTTGTTTAACTTCTTTAAGTTCTTGGTATAACTTTTTCATTTGTCGTCCAAAATCTTTTTCTTTTTTACCAGGGAAATGGCCATGATTAAATCTCATTTCCAATTTATTTATATCAGCTTGGATAGTTCTTTCATTACGTTTTTTATCTTTTTTCTCAATTTTTTTATGTTCTTCCATTGGTTTCTTTTCTTGTAACTCTGCCCTAAGTTGCTTCAAAAAAGTTGATCTTTCTGCACGAATAATTTTCAATTCTTTAACTTTAGAATTTGCCTCATCTCTAATTACTTTTTGATTTTGAACTTCGCTAATTAATTCTTTGACCTGTCTATTTATTTCATTTCTTTCAGTTAAATATTTTTTTACTTTAGCATTCCAACTATCTCTATCTTCACGAAATTCAGAGAGTTTCTCATCCAATGATGAACTTTTAGGTGTAAGGACTCCTCTAACCTCGTCAAAATCCATCATTAGCTAACACCTAGCAGAATGTCCGAGTTAATACCCTCATATAAGGGCATAGGAAGGATATAAAATGGCCAACTGCTCAATCATCTCTTTTAGAAACTCTTGACCCCATTCGAGCTCCACCCCTAGCGACACCGAGTCTTCGATGTCGTTTCTTTCCTTTATTTTTCCCTGTCATCTTTTTCTTAGTTTTTTCTGTATTACTTTTTGTTAACTCTGCGAGGCCCCCAGTTCGAAGTAATGCCCCCAATTCTTGTGTATTCAATGAATCTCCACTACTAGCTCTATCCTTTACTTCTGAGATTTTTATTGGTTTCCCTCTACTACTGGTCACTCTAAGGTAGGTCCTTAGACGATTTGCTTCTTTCCTCAATACCTTTCTTTCTTCAGAAATCTTATCCAATTGTATATCGATTTTTTTAATCCTTTTACTTATTTTTCTTACATCTGAACGATTCACATTACTTGAATCAATTTGTTTCTCAGGAGAAGATAATTCCTTATCTTTACTCTTAGAAGAATCTTTTCTTGTAGCATCTAATTCCTTAGTAATGGTCCTTATTTGTTTTATGTGATTTACGTAATCTTCATGAAATTTTTCCGAATCTTGTTTCCTTGTATATGCTGCTTGGAGTTCGAAAAATCTTCTGAACATGTCAATTTCTCTATGAAGCGTCGGCACTGCCGTTAAATCATTATCAATAGTAACTAATCTCTGGTGGGTTTCAGCCATCCATTCTGATAGAATACTAGATGGTGGTGGTATAGATACATTAACAGAATCTCTCTTTTTTCTAGCTTCTTCGGCTAATTTCCTGGATTGATGAAATTTCTTTAACAGACCTCTTCTTTCATCACTAATGGCCTCATTTTCTCCAACTGTTTGACGTAATGATTTAACAATTTCAACTTGATTTTTTCTTTCATTCCTCAATGATTGTTGTTCATCTTCAATTGTTCTAATTTCACGTTCTATTTTTTTTGATAATAATTTTACTTCTTTGTGAGATATTTCTTCTAAATCTGAGAAGATTCCATCTTGAGGCTCAGAATCTTTCATTCTTCTTCCTCCTTTTTCTTGTTATCTAATAATTTTTTTTCTTTTTTATTACTTTTTTTCCTAGCAAAAGAAGAATCTCCACCCTCAGCGACTTTTCTTTGTGCAGATAATAAATCTTTGAACCCATCACCTAATTCACCAAATCCTTTATCCAGCCTTCTTTCCCAATACTCTACAGCTTTATCAGACTGTGAAAGCAATTCTCTTGCCCTGTCTAACTGCCTTCGGATTTCACGCAGGTCATCTCTAATTTTCTGTTGTTTCTCGTGATGTGGTTGAGCTTTTTCGACCCCATCAAGCATTTTTCTATGTGATTTATCAGCTAGCCTGTATAGTGAATTCATTTCTCTTCTCGCATCTATATATGTAACCATCTCAGGATTTAAATCCCTTCTCTGTTTAAGCCATTTATCATTTTCCTCAATCAGTTTCTTCCTTCTATCTAGCAACTTTCTTTCAGCCTTATGATCTAAAGCAGATGTTTGTATTTTTTCTTCAATATCATCGATTTCTTCTAACATTTTCTCTTTCTTCCATGAAGGATCAAGGTTTATCATTCCATCACTTTGAATTAATTTTTCTCTGCTTTCCTTAACTATTTTCAATAACTCATTTGCCTTTTTTTGTGCTTTATTTCTTTCTTCTTTCAAATCACTAACTTTAGAATTTATATTTTTATTATTTTCCAATGCTTTTTTTGCTTTAGGTGCAAGATTTTGTTCTTCTGCTTCTAAAGTCCTAATCACAGTAGGTAATTGCTGTTTTAGCAATTGTCTGCGGGCAAGAAGAGATTTAGCCATCTCTTCGGGCGAGACTGAGAGAAGCTCATCTGTGTTCATAGTATACGGGGCTGACGAAAGGTATCAATAAAGGTCACTATGTGACCTCGGAGAGGGGTTTCATTCATACGGTTGTTCTTGTCGAGTATTATCCAATGACCGGAAGAACAGTTGTTTATTCTTTGAAGGTTTTATTATTATTATCAATAATAATGATTATTTTTTCATCTAATACTTCAGCTGCAGATACAGATTTTGATATTTCTAGCGATAATACTTGGTCGGTTGAATACTTAGATGGAAGTACAATGGAAAATTCAGGAAATAATTCTGCATCTGATGGTGATTTCATATCATTAAAAATTCAGGTTTTTAATACAAATCTTTCCTCAGAAAATGCCTCTTGGAGTTTTAGTTTTGGTTTTGATGGCCAATGGTATGGCGGAAACTCCGGAATTCTAAATGGTAGTTTATCAACGAATAATGTTGAAATTTCCTTTGGGCCAGTCGCTGAAGGTTTTATTCTCTGTAAGTTAGAAGTTGAAAATACTCAAGAAATTGAAATTCTTGATATTAGGGTAGGGCCTAATCCTGTAAATTTTTCTTCTGCGGGTTCTGACGAAATTGTCATTATAGGCCAACCAATACACGTAGGTGATGAATTAACAGCATCAATATTGGTACACAATAAAGGTTCTACAAGTGACTCAGTTAGGCTAGAATTGACTAAAGATGATGGTACAACTCTAGTCAATGGGGACTTCATCTCAATTTCCCCTGGCTCTAGTAGAGAGGTTTCTGCTAATTTCATCCCACTTTTATCAGGGTCTCTAAGCGTTCATTGGAGAGTATATTCATTAAACGGAGGTATTGATGTTTCACTTAATGGTAGTTCGAATATTGAAGTTAGAAACTCTCAAGAAATTACGGTTGAATCAGAAGAAATTACTTGGAATCTACAAGAGGGATTAGATTTGGATATTTTAATTTCTCTTAGTGATGGTTTGAATCGTAGTTTAGATGTAGAAATTTTTATGAAATCAGGAAATGAATATGAGATTTATCAAAAATTTACTATTGAGATGAATCCTGGAATAAGGAATCTCAATTTGAATCTTGGTCATCCTGATGCTAATCGATTAAAGATAGTCGTAAGTCCAAATGGATGGCTCCCTTTGAATGGTGATGGAGAAGTAATAATAGAATTAATCCCACCATTAGTTATCCCTTCTATTATGATCTCAGGAACGTCACCTGCAACAGTATCTCCCGGGCAATCTTTTGTAATTGACTACACTCTTGAAAATACAGGGACCTCAAAATCATCAATTGGGTTATTGAGAGTCATTGGTGTCGCGAATAGCCTCGTGTTCACTGAAGTTACTATACCTTCAATAAGTCCCGGTGATGATTATTCCGGAACAGTAGAATTTTCTTCTTGGGAGTATTCGCAAACTACAGATATTGAATTCATTTGGGTTATGGAAGAGGCTGTTTCAAAAAACCAAACCTCAGTAGTTGTTGAAACAGGGACCAGTGCCAGTTTTTCACTTCCATTCAGTATATTCGCAGCAATCTATGGTGCTCTATCTGGTCTAGCTATTGTTATGACATGTTTAGTTATTTTTAGAGCAATTACACAACGAACACCGTCAACAGATTCAAAATTATTTAGAGGTAATTTCTTGAATAACAGGATTGTAAAAAATAGTGTTTCAGAATTAAAGAAAGAAGTTTCTTGCCCCTCTTGCAATCAGAGATTAAATATTCCAATTGATCATAATGGCTCAGTAAAATGTCCTGCTTGCTCTATGCAGTTCTCTCAAAAAAATTCTATTCAAGATGAAATAGAAGAGAATGTGGAAACAGAAAAATTAGATGAAGAAATGATTATTTCTGAACCTGAGGCATCATCGACCAATGATTTACTATCTTGTCCTAAATGTGAACAAACTCTTAGAGTTGCACTCGATAAGAGGCCCGTAAGGTCACGATGTCCGGCTTGTAGAGTTGAGTTTTTAGCAAAAATTGGTTGAGGTTTCATATGTCTAGTTTAAGTGAGTTTGAAGAAATGTATCTCAAAAGAATTTTTGAAGCACATTCCACCAATCCTGGTGAAATAGTTCGAACTACAAAATTAGCAGATTTAATGGAAGTAAGCCCGGCATCAACTACTGAAATGATTCAAAGACTTGCATCTAGGGATTATTTGACATATATTCCTTACAAAGGATGTAGGTTGACTTCCGAGGGATTTAAACATGCTTCTAGAATTAAGAGAAGAGAAGAATTGTTGAAAATTTTGTTAACAGATGTTATCAGGTTCGATGGTGATGTTGATTCAGTTGCCTGTAAGATTGAGCATAATATTGGTGAGAATCTTGAAGCATGTATTGATAGAATGTTAGGTTATCCAGAGAGAAATAAAGATGGAGAAATGATTCCAATGGTTGATAGGAGTATGATTACTTCATCGAAAAATATTCTTGTACCGTTATCGGCATTACCTGAAGACACACTTTCACGAATTGAATTAATTAATTCTAGTAGTGTTGCGATAAAAACGTTGGAAAATGCAGGTGTCAGAATTGGTAATAATGTTATTAAGAAATCAGATAAGTTTTTTTCAGAAGGTTCTGAAATTGTTTTTTCTAGAGAATTAAGTTTCAAAATCATAGTTCGAGTTGAATAGGGATTATTATGTCTAATGCAAATGATGACTTTGATATTCTTTCAATTGAAGAGACTATTAAACCTCCTCCGGCGCCAGAGGTTGGTGGTATCTCCTTAGAAACCAGTATAGAGGAAAATTTTGACCTAAAAGATATTCAGAAATTACAAGAATATGAAAGAAACCTTGTGAAGTTAGATCGTCTTTTTATTAGCAGAGGCGCTAGATTCGTATTGATAATACCAATTTTCGTAATATTATTGTATGGGCTTGCCGAATCATTTACTGGTTCAGAACCCGACTGGTGGATAAATCATGTTTTACCAGTCATTCCATTTAATATCACAATCGAAGTTGGATTATATTATCTAGCATTTTTCTTTATTATTGCAGATTTAGGTCTTCTATGTTTACTTTTAATGCTATTATCTGTCACAAGGAGAATTTTTAATATTCAATCAAATTATCTTACAAAAACTGGTCTGACATTCAAAAGTGCTCATGGTTATGCAGAAATGAAAGAGACTATCGAAGGCTCATTTAGACAAGTTATAGCTACCACTTTCCTGATGTTTCTTTCTGGTTTATTTCTTATTTCAAGCCTTCAATTTTCTGATTTCGTTAGTGGAAATTCAGTTCTACTATCTTTTTCTACAGGATTTCTTTTATCCGGACATGGTGTTCATATGGTATCTAACCGTTCGAGATTTAATACCTGTGAAACTTGGGGAATGTTAGATTCTTTTTCACCCCCAATACATCCGGCTTTATTGAAAAGACCATTTAGCGATGTAATCAGTGCTCATGTAGACCCCCTTCTTTCAGTCCGTATTTCTGAATATTTACGCTCAATACAACACTCTGTCAATGAAGGTAATAATATTTCCGAATTACAAGAAAAGTTACTCCATTTATTACATTTAAGGAGAGCAGGATATTTGGATGAAGAAGATTTCCGTTCAGAACTTGAAGTAATGATGCCTCTAGAAATCCTTGATGAACTATTTCGACATCCTGAATTGGGTGAAGAAACTTGGGATCGTTTAATCGTTAGAGCGAAAGATAGGTGTGCATCTTTTTTCAGACTTCATGATCGTTTGAGAATGAAAATAGATTCCGGTCTTAACAATGAGATTTGGTTTGATGTTGATATGGAGAATCTTGTCGTAGGCCAAGCAAATTTATTTGCCTATGTTCTGAATAATGGTACTGAACCGGTGAATCTTATCTTAAAGATTCAAACCCCTGATTTCAGACCTTCTGAATGTGTTTATAAATTAAGGGTAAATCCTAGTAATGAATTATTAAATCAGATTGATAATGATTCTTTTGTACAGAAATTACCTTTGATCATAAAATCCACAGAAATTATTTGGCAGAGCCTATTACCTGAAGAGACAGGGGAAGCAACAGTTACTGTAAGATTGGAAGATGAGGGTGGCAACTTACTAAGTGGCAGAGTATTAACTGTACAAAATAGGGCTGATTTATTCACAAGATTAAGAGTTTCAATTGGAGCAATCTTCTTAGTTGGTGCCGGAATAGCCATTATTTCACCAATTTTACCTCTCTTCACGTCGCTTTTGGGTCTATGAATCGAGTAGTTCCATTGAAGAAGGGTTCCTCTCTCGGCGACCTTGTGAAAGACGAGCAGCAGAAGCCTGACGATGACCTCAGAACAAGGTTACATGCTATGGAAACAAAAATTCGTAGAATGAAAGAACAAAGGAATTCATTCAATGAAGATGCTCGAAGGGCTGCTGATTCAAGAAATGCTTTACAAGAACAAAGTAAGGAAATTCGAGAGTCTATCAAAGAAAAATTAGATGAACAGAAGAAAGTAAGAGACCAAGCTCAAATCTGTAAAGCGAGAAGAGATGAGATTCAAAAACAAATTAGAGAACTTATCAATCAAAATAGGGGACGTAAAGATGAAGCTAAAGGAACTAAATCTGTTGTTATTCAACTATCCGAGATCATTAACGAGATAGAAAAAATTGAAAATACAATGATGACCGATGGAAGATTAATTTTAGAAACAGAGAATAAATTACTTAAGAAACTAAAAGTATTAATTTTTAAGAGAGATAAATTAATGCCAGCAGTGAAAGATTTCGAGGCAATTAATATCGATATAGGAGACATGGACGGTTCTATCAAATTACTAAAGTCCGAAGCTGATAAGGCTCATCAAGAAATGATTGAATTTCATAAGCAAGCAGATTTAATCTGGGATGATGTAAAACCTATGCTTGCCGAACGAGATTTCTTACGAGCTGAGGCAGATAGATTTCATTTGGCATATGTGGCAAGTAGAGAATCTGCTAATGAAGTTCATGAAAATATGAAAGAGTTAATAGGTCAAGTAAATGAAATAAGAGATGAAATTAAAGCTGCTGAAGAAGAGCGTATGAAAGTAATTAGAGACCATAATCAATCAGTTAAGGATGCTCTGAAACTACCTAGTGAAGATGAAGGAATGGCAGATTCCTTGGCCTCTCAATTAATTAATAGTGGTTCATTAACACTCGGCGGTGTTCTAACTGGTGATTCAAAATCACCTGCTTCTAAGAAAATTAGTGGGAAAAAGCAGACTCGAAAACTAAGAACAACTCGTGGTAAAAAATAATTACCATCCTCTTTGTTCCATTCTAACATCGAGTGTTTCAATTTCTAAACCAGGCATTGCTTCCCCAATCATTGTGCTTGCTTCTGCTACAGAATCAGGATCTTGATATCTGTGAGTCGCTAGAACAATTGCTTCAGCAGTTGTTTTGGGGTCTGAACTTTTGAATATTCCAGAACCAACAAATACTCCATCCATACCATGATTCATCATTAGAGCAGCATCTGCTGGTGTAGCAATTCCTCCTGCTGAAAATGTGACCACCGGTAATCTTTCCATCTGTATTACCTCATCTAATATTGATTTAACTTCGTTTCTTAATTCAGAAGTATTTCCGAAAGGTGTTCTTGTAATGCTAATATCAAACTCCGAAGCATCAGGCATTCTATTAAATCCTCTCATGATAACATTAATCATATCTTCAATACCTTCTGAGTCTGAGTTTTTAGCATGATAAATCTCTTCCTTAACCAATCTGGCATGTTGAACAGCACTGACTACATTTCCTGTACCAGCTTCACCCTTAGTTCTAATCATAGCAGCGCCTTCTGCTACTCTTCTGATTGCTTCACCAAGATTTGTACATCCACAAACAAAAGGAATCGTAAAATCATTCTTCGCAATGTGGTAGAATGGATCCGCAGGAGTAAGAACTTCTGATTCATCAATCATATCTACACCGAGTGATTGTAGAACTTTCGCTTCATCGTCATGTCCGATTCTTGCTTTAGCCATTACAGGAATACTGGTAGTCTCAATAATCTCTCTAATCATATCTGGATGGCTCATTCGTGCAACTCCTCCTTGAGCCCTAATATCAGCAGGTACTCTTTCCAAAGCCATTACCGATACGGCTCCAGCATCTTCGGCAATGTGAGCTTCTTCAGGTGTGACAACGTCCATTATGACCCCACCCTCTTGCATTTTAGCAAATCCTCTCTTCAATAAGGAGGTGCCATGTCTCATGTCAGTGAAGTTAAACTTTCCATTCATATCTATTCGTCATGGTTATCATTGATGAACCTATGTTCACAAAATACTAATTTCAGAATCTAATTATCTGCCAGAACAGGAGAATCTCCTTCAGCAATTGGTAGGTTTGGTGCTTCGTTTTCGTTCCTTTCTAACCAATGTTCTTGATCGTCTGGTAAATCAGTATCTGCAAAGATTGCTTCAACAGGACACTCAGGAATGCAAGCAGCACAATCTATGCATTCATCAGGGTCGATAACAAGATAATTATCTTCCTCTCTAAAGGCTTCAACAGGGCAAACTGCCACACAATCTTGGTATTTATGTCCAACACATGCTTCTGTAACTACGTGGGTCATATACACCCTAAATAGTGAATACATAAGAATACTTGTATCTAATTGCGTGGTTAATCTATTTTGTTAGTGATTTATTAATTCTTCAATTAGATTTGAAATTACTTCAATACTTGAATCACCAGGATATGATTCAATCTTGAATTTTCCTTTTACGGTAGATGAACTTGTATTATTATCCGCTAAACTAACTTCGCCCTTGACAAGTTCGCTTAGTTTCAGTCTGACATAAAAATTCTTATTTTCATCAACCCTAAGTCGAATATTATTTTTTAGTAGTTCATTCAAAACATTCCCTCCTAATCTTCCAAGAGATTTTTTAGAATCTTTTTTATTCATATTTTTAGCTACAATGGTATATTGCTCGGCACCATGAAAGGATTTATCTTTTGAAATTTTGATTGATGATTTTTCGCCAGCAATCCACTTTAATGAATCCTGTATCAGTTCAGTTTGATCCAACGCGCTGACATTAACTCTCCACGATACGCTGTGCAAACTCATATCTAATCCTACAGCATTACAGTATTGAATGCCACGCTTATCAAATATTTTTAATACAGGTTATTAGGTTTCGTTCATATACTGCTTGAAAGTCGCACGGCTCGCAAACGGGGCAGCCCCCGGTAAATACGGAGTCGTTAGATATGGCAAAAGGAGCATCAGCAAGAGCAGCGGCACGTAAACAGAGAGACAAGTGGAAGGCAAAGCGCTGGTATACAATTAGGGCACCAAGAACTCCCTGGTCATTTAGAGTGATAGGGGAGACTTTGGCAGAGGACCCATCTCAGTTAATTGGTAGAAATTACGAAGTTATTCAAAATGAATTAGATGGTGACTTTTCAAAGATGCACGTAAAAGTTGTTTTCAAAGTTACCGATGTTCTCGGTAACGATGCTATAACAGAATTTGTTGGACATGAGCTTCTGAAAGATCATGTACGAAGACAGGTAAGAAGAGACCGTGGTAAAATAGATGACACTATCGATGTCGTTACAGAAGATGGATTTTACGTTCGTTTCAAACCACTAATGATTTCAAGAGCTAGGATTAAGTCCAGTCAGAAACAACAAATGCGTACTATTGCTAGAGATATTATCTTGACAACAGGTGCAACATCTACATGGTTTAAGTTACAAGCAGCAACTCTTGATGGGACTCTCGAGAATAAAATCAAAGAAGCAGTTTCAAAAATTCAACCAGTCAGAACTGTCGTCATTCGGCGTACTCAACTAATTCAATCTGGTGTCTTAGTTGAAGAAGGTCCAACTCTTGATGAGATACACGCTCAAGAAAAAGAAGAACAATTAGAAACCGAGTCGTTAGAGGGAACTGAAGATTCTTCTGAAGAATTATCTGATGAAGATTCAGTCTCTGAAGATGTTGTAGAATCAGACTCTTCTGAAAGTGAAAATATAGATTACTCATCATTAACAGTTAGTGAATTAAAGGAACTACTGAAAGCTGCAGGTAAACCTGTTTCAGGTAAAAAAGCAGAACTAATTGACAGACTTAATGAGTGATTGTTAATAACAATAAACATCAACCCCTAATTGGAGGGTAGATATGACTCGAGTTGCTGTGATTTGTGGCACAGGTATGAGTGAATTAACGAATGATTTTAGAAAGAAACCAGATTCTAAAGTTTCGGAACTGAGAATTCAATCTAAATGGGGAGAAGTGCCAATATTTGTAATAGAGGAAAATGAACATAGTTTTTTCATCTTAGATAGACATCATCCTAAATTTGGGAATCGCACCCCTCCTCATATGATTGAACACAGAGCAAATGTTTTCGCAATCTCAAGTTGCAATCCAGACATTATCATGAGTGTTAATTCTGTAGGCACAATGAGGGAAGACTTCCCACCTGGGCACATTGGTATATCAAAAGACATCATTGATCTTACACAAATACCATGGACATTCTATGATGATAACGTACTCCATTCTGACAGGACTAGTATTTTTGATATCAATGCTATAGATTCTTGCTATAATATAATCGATGCTACACAAGGTTATGTGGTTAGAGATTTAATTGTAGCTCAATGTATAGGTCCTCAATTTGAAACACCTTCTGAAATTGATGTTTTAGTTAAATTAGGCGCGGATGTTGTTGGAATGACACTTGGACCAGAACAACGTTTAATTTCTGAGACCAATATACCTCATGTTGCTTTAGCATGTTCTTCTAACTGGGCTGCAGGAAGGACTCCGGGTCTCCCTCTAGCCGAAATAGACCATAATCAGGTAGATTCTATGGCTTCATCTATGAGGGGAAAAATTCTCAGTTGTATCGAAGGCTTAACTGAAATATTTTAGAGATTCTTTTTGGAATAAATTGATGTCTGTTCTCCTTTGAGTCTGTTTATGACACCACTTAGCGTCGAGGACTGGATGAATGTTGATAATTTTAATGATAAAGATAGATCATGGGATATGATGATGCATAAAGTAGCTTCATTCCATTCTAAATTCGATTTCGATAATCCAGAAAATAGAGGTCATGATATGGGGTATCGGATAGCTTTAACAGTTGAAGAATTAGGAGAATTTGCTGCAGCTATTACTAAGGAAAAACCTTCTGAAGAAGCCGCCGAAGAACTGGCGGATCTTTTAATTTTGATTTTAGGTCATTCACTGGCACTTGAGGTTGATTTGTTTAGTGAGTTCTGTATCAAGATAGAAAAAATAATGAATAGGCCAGTCATACACACTAAGTTAGGAATTCGTGTAACTGAATACAAAAGTGAATAAACATATACTTATTTACTTTTACAGTGAAAATATGTTGTGCCCAAGTCGACGTTCACCTTGTTGGTGGCTTTTTTGCTTATTTCAAGTACTTTGATTGGTTGTTTAAGTGAATCAGATGTTGATTCAGATGATATTTCCGATAAGAAAGATAATTGTCCAGATATCTTTAATCCTAATCAATTAGATTATGATAGTGATGAAATAGGTGATTTATGCGATTCAGATGACGATAATGATGGTTTTCCCGATGTAAATGATTCACATCCTTTAAATTCTAACGAAAATACGGACTTAGATGGCGACGGAATAGGGGATAACTCAGACGAGGATATTGATGGCGATGGGGTAGAAAACTCTGAAGATTATTATCCGTTCGATCCTGATGAAAAATGGGATACTGATTTAGATGGGATACCAAATAGTATTGATAATGATGATGATGACGATGGATGGAATGATTCTATAGATCCATTTGATTTAACTCCAGCCACTTCCCTACTTGAGGACGGGCCTTTCAAATCAGGAACAATGGACGTAGTTTACACATCGCCCAGAGGCCATGAAGTAACTTTGCAGATATGGTATCCAACCAATGAGGATATCGGCGATGAAGTAATCTATGATAATGTT
>CEVP01040181.1_pt1 | contig 18809 bp, 17 predicted proteins | sample 427071 | NCBI WGS metagenome assembly CEVP01 (sample SAMEA2623808, study PRJEB7988) | marine metagenome | isolation source: saline water (ENVO:00002010), including | reverse complement strand
CGCTCCTTAGGCAAAGTACCCAAACATAAAACATTTACTAAAGGATTTCCTTGATACGTTGAGTCGAAGTCAATCTCACCTCCAACAGTTGGAACACCAACAGCATTTCCATAGCCCGAAATACCCGAAACAACTCCTTCGGCAATCCAACAACTCTTTGCATCATCTAACGAACCAAAACGAAGTGAATCCATAAGGGCTATAGGTCTTGCGCCCATAGTAAAAATATCTCGAAGAATCCCTCCAACTCCCGTTGCTGCTCCTTGATAGGGCTCAATAGCTGAAGGATGATTGTGTGATTCGATCCTTATTGCAACGGCGATCCCATCTCCAACATCAATCACTCCGGCATTTTCGCCTGGGCCTACAAGAACCCACGGTGCGGATGTTGGAAGGCGAGAAAGATGTAACCGACTGCTTTTATATGAACAATGTTCAGACCACATAACTGAATACATAGCTAATTCAAGAGGATTGGGTGTTCTTTTTAAAATGTCACCAATTTTTGCAGCCTCTTCATCGCTTAGCCCTAAAGCTCTGTGTAGCAAATCAACCATGATGAAAACTTTCTACTACCCAAAAAGAAGCGTTTATGTAAAAAGTTTCACTTATTATTTTCATTACTTGATACCTAATAAAGATTCAAAAAGTACTTTCCCATCTTCACTGCCTAAAAGTAAGTCACATGCTCTTTCTGGATGTGGCATAAGCCCAACAACATTACGGGTTTCGTTACAAACACCTGCAATATCATCGACTGAACCATTTGGATTATCGCAATAACGAAGCACAACACGATCGTGGTCTATAAGAGAGTTGAGAGTGTCAAAATCGCAAGTAAAATTTCCCTCAAAGTGATTTATAGGAAGTGATAATTCCATTCCTTTTTCAGCTTTTCGTGTAAGTGTTGTATTTTCTGTTTCAACACGAACTCGAACCGTCTTACACAAGAATTTAAGTCCGTTATTTTTTTGAAGAACACCGGGTAAAAGTCCAGCCTCTGTTAAAACTTGAAAACCATTACAGATTCCCAAGACAGGGCCTCCATTTTTTGCAAACTCGGCAATTGCTGACATCAATGGTGAAAATCTGGCTATAGCTCCTGGTCTTAAATAATCACCATGTGCAAAACCGCCTGGAATTATCACCGCATCAACTCCAGACAAATTTTTAGTTGAATGCCATAAAATTTTGCCTTCTCCCCCAAGTGTTTCAACCGCGTGGATTGAGTCCAATTCACAATTTGTACCTGGAAATACAGCGACACCTACAGTAGCTGTCATTAATTTCCTTCTACTTGATCCGTGTTTTCAATTGTGATTTTTGCTTTTTCAATAACTGGGTTTGTTAGAAAAGTAGAACAAATACTTTCTACTTTATTTTTTGCTTCTTCTTCATCTCCAGCTTCAATTGTAAATCGAATAGTTTTCCCTACACCCACGTCTCTAACACCCAAAAAACCTAAAGTAGGCAAAGACCGTTCAATGGTGGAACCCTCTGGATCTGCAATTCCTTTTCGTAAAGAAATATCAACAAGTACAGAAAAAACCAAACTAACTCCTACCGCCAGGCCAATCCTCGAATGACTTTCCTGAAATCTTCTCATATGCTTCGATATAACGCGAGGAAGTAGCAGAAATAACTTCACTTGGGAGATTAGGAGGCGGAGGTTTTTTATCCCATTCAACACCATCTAAAAAATCACGTACGGGTTGTTTATCAAAAGATGGTGGCGAAGACCCAAGTGACCATTGCTCTTCAGGCCAAAATCTTGAAGAGTCTGGAGTTAAGACTTCATCTGCGAGAACTAATTCTCCGTCTATTAAACCGAATTCAAATTTTGTGTCAGCAATAATTATCCCGCGTTCCATGGCGAGGTCAGCAGCCAGTTTGTAACACTTCAATGAAATGTCTTTAACTTTCTCCGCCAGATCGGAACCTAATATTTCTATTGATTCGGAAAAAGAAATATTTTCATCGTGACCGGATGTTGCTTTAGTTGAAGGTGTAAACAATGGTTGCTGAAATTGTTCAGATTCTCTTAAACCTGAATCAACTTTTTCCCCGTGCACGGTTCCGTTTTCTTTATATTCTTTCCACGCTGAACCTGTGATAAAACCTCTTACTATGCATTCAACTGGGAGCATCTCGGCGCGTTTACAAATCATTGTTCTCCCCATCAAAAACTCTCTACTTTCTGAATTAATTTCTTCACCTGCATCAACGGGATCTACAGATATCAAATGATTTGGAACCAAATCATTCAATTTTTCCAACCAATAATCAGTCATTGCGGTTAGAACACGGCCTTTTTCAGGAATTGTTTCATTTAAAACAACATCAAAAGCTGATAATCGATCAGAGGTGACCATAAGTAGTTTCTGAGAATCAATTTCATAAATATCTCTAACTTTTCCCGAATGCAAGTGAGGCAAATTGATACTCAAAAGACGTCTCCTTTTTTAAATAATAGATTCTGGTTTATATGAAGCAGCAAGAGGTCTGTGTGTAACTATGTCAGCAATTTTTTCTATTACTAGCTGAACCTGATTTAAAGCATTACCAATCAGGACTGTCCTTTGGTTAAATAATTGATTCATTTCTTCTTCATTTAAGGGAAAACGGTTATCTAAATCAAGAAGTTCAACCAAACTAGGGCCATCCAAATTTTCACGCCTAGACATCGAAGACGTCCGAGCGTGTTCACTTATAATTTCATGGGCAGTTTCTCTACCGATTCCTTTTTGTACCGCTGCCACTAAAAGCCTTGTTGTTGAAAGATACGGGAGTTCTTCCGACAACTCTTTCTCAATAACCGCTGGGAATGAACCGAATTCATCAAGCACAGTTAAAAAAGACTGAAATAATCCGTCGATTGCAAAAAATGAATCTGGTAAAGCCACCCTTCTAACCACAGAACAACTCACGTCTCCTTCGTTCCATTGATCCCCGACTAAACCTCCCACCATCGATAGATAACCCTTTAGCACTAATGAAAGACCATTAATTCTTTCAGAGGTTCTGGTATTTGTTTTGTGGGGCATAGCTGAGGAACCAACTTGTCCTTGTTGAAAACCTTCAGAAACTAAATTATTTCCAGCCATTAGTCTGACTGTTTTTGAAAAATTTGAAGGCGCACTTGAGATATGAACAAGTGCAGAAACAACTTCAAAATCCATTGATCTGGGATAAACCTGGCCGACAGAGTCTAAAACTTCATCAAATCCTAAAATTTCTGCCACACGGTTTTCAATCAAACTTACTTTTTCATTATCCCCATCAAATAAATCCAAAAGATCTTGTTGAGTACCGACTGGACCTTTCAAACCACGAAGTGGAAGATTAGTTAATAAGAAATTTGCTTTATGATAAGCGTTTATAAGTTCCTCGGCCGTATTCGCAAAACGTTTACCAAGAGTCGTTGGCTGTGCCGCAACATTATGGGTTCTACCAGTCAACATGAGCGAAGAATTTTCAGCGGCGAGACGACCTAATCTGCTTAATGAAGCAACAACTAAATCAAGAACTAAATCCAAACTTTTCTTAATTTGTAATTGTTCAACATTTTCGGTCAAATCTCTAGAGGTCATTCCCTTATGCGCATGTTGGTGCCCAGCTAACTCAGAAAATTCCTCTAATCTAGCCTTAACATCATGGCGGGTAATTTTTTCACGTTCACGAATTGAATTTAAATCAATGGAACTAATGACTGATTCATAATCTTCAATTACTTGATCTTCAATTTCGATACCAAGTTCTTTTTGGGCTTTTAATACTGCTACCCATAGCTCGCGTTCAAGAATTATCCGAGATTCAGCCGACCAAATTTCAACCATTTGCTGGCTGGCGTAGCGGCTAGCGAGAACATTTTCCACAATCAAAACGAAGTCATTCTATCTTGCTGACATTTCTTCTCTGTGTGACTCAAGAAGTTTTACATATTTCGGTTCACTTAAGGCAAGCATTTGTATAGCCAATAGCCCAGCATTCATAGCTCCGTCTATTGCCACAGTAGCTACAGGAATTCCCTTAGGCATCTGAACTGTAGCTAATAGGGAATCAAAACCCGAAACTGCACTCCCTGATAATGGAACCCCAATTACAGGAAGAGTGGTATTTGCTGCAACTGCTCCGGCAAGATGCGCAGCCATCCCAGCTCCGCAAATAATTACAGAAAAACCAACTTCAGCTGCTTGAGAAGCAAAATCCGCAACAGCCCCTGGAGTTCGATGCGCGGACATAACTCTCGTATCTACATCAATTCCAAATTTTTCTAATATTTCTGTAGCGGGTTTCATTCGATCCGAATCGCTTGGAGACCCCATCAGTACTGCAACTTTTTCTGTCACTTTGTTCCTTTCTTTCGTGTATCTATTCATCTTTATATAAGTAAAAATTAGAAGCAATGTCTTCTCGTTTTTGCATTCCAGGCCACGAAATTTGTGAGACCGCTTTATAGGTAAGTTTTCTGGCTTTCTCAAGTGTTGGTCCCATACCAGTAACAGTTAAAACCCTTCCACCATCTGTTACTAAACCATCATTAGTCCTTTTAACACCCGAAAAGAAAATGTCTATGCCTTTCATTTTCATGGCTTGAGATAAACCATCTATAAAATAGCCACCTCTTGATTTTTCTGGATACAACTCTGAAGCGCATACGACAGATACGGCCGCCTCATTTGAAAAAACTGGATCTGAATTAATGGAACCAGATGCTGCACCGGCAAGTAGCTCAACTAAATCTGTTTTTAATCTAGGGATAACTACTTGAGTTTCAGGATCACCAAACCTTGCATTATATTCAAGAACTTTCGGCCCATCAGGTGTAAGCATCAAACCACAATATAAAACCCCTCGGTAATCAATTCCCTTTCGCTTTAATATCTCCAAAGTTGGAAACACAGCAAAATTCATGATTTTTTCGACCATGCTTTCTTCAAAAAAAGGAACTGGTGAGTAAGCACCCATTCCTCCAGTATTTGGGCCTTTATCTAGATCTTTAAGCCTCTTAAAATCCTGTGCAGGTGCTAAAGGAACCGCAGTCTGACCATCACAAACCGCAAGTAATGAAATTTCTGGTCCAGTTAATCCTTCTTCAATGACAACTCTCTTACCAGCAGAACCAAAAGCTTTTCCGGATAAATACTCGGAAACGGCCTGTTTAGCTTCAGCTAGATCTGATGTAACTAGAACACCCTTGCCTGCTGCCAATCCGTCTGTTTTAATCACATAAAGGTCAGATAGATTTTCCAAAAAATTCATTGCTGGTTCTTTTTCTGTGAACACTCCATGTCTAGCTGTGGGAACGCCTGCTTCTACTAGAATTTCTTTCATCCAACTTTTTGAACCCTCAATTTTTGCACCATCAGCATTAGGTCCAAAAACAAGCTTTCCTCGTTTCCTTAATTGATCAGCTAACCCCTCCACTAAAGGCTGTTCGGGTCCTATAACAAATAAGTCAGCTTCTATTTCATTGACAGGTTGGGTAGTAGAAAAAGGTATACCCGCGTTTCCTGGAGCTACAACAACTTCGGCTGTTCGTGCAAGCACATGAGCCAGTGCGTGTTCTCTTCCACCGGACCCAACAACACAAACCTTCATTTAACCTCGTTATTTCTGACGTCTGAAATATTGATGCCGTCCTGGGCCTACTCCAACTAAGTCAACCGGAATACGTAACGAGTTTTCTATAAAATTCAAATAGTTTTCAGCTTCTTCTGGAAGGTCCGACCTATTTTTAATCTCTGATAAATCACATTTCCAGCCTTTAAATTCCTCATATATAGGAACTGCCTGGTTCTGTACGGACTGGTTATGCGGTAACCAATCGTATCTCTGACCCTCAAACTCATAAGCAACACAAATTTTTATTGAATCTAAATCATCTAAAACATCTAGTTTCGTAATTGCAAGCTCAGTTAAAGAATTAACACGACAGGCGTAGCGAAGCATTACCAGATCTAGCCAACCTACGCGACGCCTACGTCCTGTATTAGTTCCGTATTCATGACCCACATCAATTAGATGTTCACCAACTTCATCAAATAATTCAGCTGTAAAAGGGCCAGCTCCAACTCGTGTTGTGTAGGCCTTAGTTATCCCTATTATTCGATCAATGTCAAGTGGACCTACGCCAGATCCAGTGCAAGCTCCTCCCGCAACTGGATTGGAAGAAGTCACAAAAGGATAAGTTCCGTAATCTAAATCAAGAAAAGTCGCTTGGGCTCCTTCAAGCAATATACGTTTTTTTGCACTTAAGTCTTCGTGAACCAAATGAACCGTGTCTGCTATGTGTGGCACTATGCGTGGTGCATAATCATCTAAATACGTTTTAGAAATTGCAACAGGATCCATTGGAGAATAGTTAAAGACTTTAGTTAAAACGTTATTAATGTATTCCATCGTTGCTTCTAACTTTTGCGTAAAAATATCACGATCAAGAAGATCTTGGACTCGGAGACCTATGCGCAAAGCTTTATCTGCGTAAGCGGGGCCGATACCACGTTTGGTTGTTCCTATTTTTTCATCGCCAAGATTACTTTCGTAAAGTGCATCTAGTTCCTGGTGATAGGGAAGAATCAGGTGAGAATTTCCACTTATACGCAAGTTTTTTGTGCTTACTCCACGTGATTCAAGATTATCCATTTCTTCAATTAGAACACCTGGATCGACTACAACTCCATTGCCTATTATTGGAGTTACGTGTTCTGACAAAATTCCACTAGGAATTAGCTGTAAAGCAAAAGTTTCTCCATTCACTACCAAAGTATGGCCGGCATTATGACCGCCTTGGTAACGAACAACCATCGAAACGTCCTGAGCAACTAGGTCAGTGAATTTACCTTTACCTTCATCGCCCCACTGTGTTCCTACAACCACTGTTGCAGGCATATAGACCTCCCGGATAGAGATAATTACTTGCTGATCTTACCTTTATTCTCCTGCTTTTTTTTAGCATTTTTTAAGTGTGAGAAAATATTTACTATTAGAAGTTTAGTCACTTCAACTAAAGATTTTCTTTTCCACATGCCTTGTGGAAAAGTCGTTAATACCCTTTCAGACAAAGGGGCTAATTGTGGAATGAAACCTGTTTGTAACCTTTTTGTTATGAAATGTTTTCAAGTTTTTTTATAAAACTGCAGGTCAAGGCCTTTTCTGTTGCCTAAGTAAAGTAACACTTTGTTTTATCGGTACTAGATCCCTGCGATACTGCCGATGCACTTCAGTCACTGCATCGGCGATTTGACTTTTTGCCAGTTCAAGTTCTCGATTCAAACGAATTACTTCAGCTTCAAGTTCTAAAATACGTTTTACACCCTGAAGATTTAGTCCCTCAGCAGTTAAATCTGCAATCCGTCTAAGAAGTCTTATATCAGTGTCGCTGTACCGGCGATTTCCTCCAGCTGTTCGAGCTGGGTCAAGTAGTCCTCGACTTTCATAAATACGAAGGGTCTGGGGGTGCATTCCAGATAATTCTGCTGCAACTGAAATTACATAAACTGCTTGATCAGGTTGTGGTCTTTCCATATCAATTTTCCCCTGTCTGAGTGGCAAAACTCACCTCACTAATGACCTTAGCTTTATTAATCAACGCGTTAATCCTTGGGCGTTTTTTTAGACATGACATCAGCTAACTCCTCAATAAGTAAAACTTCTTCATCACTCATTTGTGTTGGAATTTCAACTTCAACCGTCACCAAAAGGTCACCAACTCCTCTTGGAGTAGCAACCCCGCCTCCTTTTACACGAAATGTTCTTCCATTTGGTGTCCCAGAAGGAATACGCAACGTCACTTTAGTACCTTCCAATGTGTCGACTTTTACCTCAGACCCAAGTACAAGCTCAGGAAAAGTAACAGCGGTAACCACAGTCAAATTTTTACCTTCTCGACCAAAAAGATGGTGTGGTTCTACCCGCACAATCACAAATAAATCCCCAGCCCCCGCAGGCCCAGATTGACCTTTACCTTTTACTCGGACTCTTTGACCATTCTCGACACCAGGTGGGATTTTAACTTTTACAGATGCAGATTCTTTCCCTTTTTGATTTCCTAACGTCAAAGTGGTGGTAACACCCTTTACTGCATCTAAAAATGAAAGATGAAGAGTGGCTTCTATATCTGGACCTCTTTGATTCCCCCTGCTTGGTTGATTCCCGAAGAAATTTCCAAAAATATCACTTATATCAAAAGGTATTCCGCCTGTATCAAACCCATTAGAGCTTGAATTAAAACCAGATCCAAGTGGACCTAAGCGGCGGAACTCATCATATTCAGAACGTTTTTTTTCATCTCCAATGACGTCATAAGCAGCAGAAATTTCCTTAAATTTGGTTTCAGCTTGTTGATCATCAGGGTTTGCATCCGGATGAAGTTTGCGTGCAAGTTTTCTATAGCTTTTAGTAATTTCCTTAGCTGAAGAACTCTCTGAGACGCCAAGAGTTTGATAGAAATCTTTTTCTAGCCAATCTTTCTGAGCAATCACTTAGTATCTCACAAATCTATTAACCGCGTACTTTAACCATTGCAGGTCTAAGTATTTTGCCTTCCCAAAAGTATCCCTGTCTTAACACTTCGCTTACTAATTGTTCATCTTCATCTTCATTACCAGGTTCATGTGAAACGGCTTCATGTATAGATGGATCAAATTTTTCCGAAACTGTACCAACAAGCTTTAAACCCTCATTTTCTAAAGAATCTATTAACGCTTTCCTAATCGCTGCCACGTCTTCAGCTCCATGTAAAACCGCTGCATCACACGCATCGAGAACAGGCAGAAGTTTTTCAACTATTTCTCCACGTGCGAAAGTACGTGTTTCAGTTATTCTTTTCTTTGTTTGCTTTTGATAATTATCAAATTCAGCCTTAACGCTCTGCAAAAGGTTTAAAAATTCATCGCGTTCCGCCAAAATTTCATCGATCGACATTTCATTCCAAGCATCAGAACTACTATTTTCTTCCGTGCTTTCAATGGGTTTAATTGAATCTTCTGTCTCTTCGCTATATTCGCGCTCTGAACTTTCTTGTGACGTTTCTTCCTCAAGTTCAGACGAAAGACCGTTATCTTTTTGTTCTTCCGGATTTATTAAATTCACTGTTCTTCAACAATTTCGGCGTCAACTACATCATCATTATCCGAACTCTGGGATTCTGAACTTTCTTGAGAAGCAGACTCATAAATTCTTTGTCCAAATTCTTGACTGGCTGCCATTAAAGCTTCAGTAGCATTTTTTATTGATTCAATATCATCACTGTCTAACAATGTTTTTAGTTCACTTAGTTTTTCCTCTACAGTAACTTTTTCTTCTTCTGAAATGTTTTCTGCCTGATCTGTAAGCATCTTTTCAGTTTGATAAACAAGATTGTCTGCATTGTTTCTAATTTCAGCCTCTTCCCGACGAGACTTGTCTTCTTCAGCATGCGTTTCAGCATCCTGAACCATCTGATCTATCACATCTTTATCCAAAGCTGATTGACCGGTAATTGTCATCGATTGTTCATTATTTGTGGCTTTGTCTTTTGCTGAAACATGAACGATTCCATTTGCATCGATATCAAAAGTTACTTCTATTTGAGGCATGCCACGCGGCGCAGGAGGCAGATCAACTAGTTGAAACTTGCCTAAAGTTTTATTGAATTGAGACATTTCTCTTTCGCCTTGTAAAACATGGATTTCGACCGATGGTTGACTATCCTCGGCAGTTGTAAAAATTTCAGATTTCTGTATCGGAATCGTTGTGTTGCGTTCGATGAGTTTTGTCATTACACCGCCCTTAGTTTCTATCCCCAAGGACAATGGTGTTACATCAAGTAATAGAACATCTTTAACTTCACCTGCGAGAACCCCTGCTTGAACCGCCGCACCAACCGCTACTACTTCATCAGGATTGACATTCTTGCTTGGTTCCCTGCCAGAAATCTCTTTCACTAAATCAACTACCGCAGGCATACGAGTAGAGCCACCAACTAGTACTACATGATCTATCTCACCCTTTCCTACATCAGCATCTTTAATCGCTTGTTCAAAAGGACCGCGACATTTTTTCAATAGTTCTGCGGTTAGCTCATGAAATTTTGCACGCGTTAAGGAGTAATCCAAATGTAAAGGACCGCCATCTGTAGCGGTTATGAATGGAAGATTTATTTGAGTTTGCTGAACCTGTGACAATTCTATCTTTGCTTTTTCAGCTGCTTCCTTAAGACGTTGTGTTGCCATTGGGTCAGCAGCCAGGTCAACACCATGATCGTTTTTAAAAGAAGTTACCAACCATTCGATGACTGCTTCGTCCCAATCATCTCCACCCAGACTTGTATCTCCATGCGTAGATTTAACTTCGAATACTTGTCCTTCTCCGTCAATCCCGACTTCAAGAATAGATACATCGAATGTTCCGCCTCCTAAATCAAAAACCAAAATTGTTTGATCGGAGTTTTCTTTGTCCAAACCATAAGCTAAGGCTGCAGATGTAGGTTCATTAATGATTCTTAAAACATCCAAACCAGCTACTTGTCCTGCCTCTTTAGTTGCGGTTCGTTGTGCATCATCAAAGTATGCAGGAACAGTAATAACTGCTTCAGTCACCGGAGTTCCAAGATACGCTTCTGCATCTCGCTTTAGTTTTTGGAGAGTTCTGGCGGAAATTTCTTGTGCTGTATAACCCTTATCATCTATTTCTTTTTTCCATGTAGTACCCATGTGTCTTTTAACAGATCGAATAGTCCGATCTGGATTTGTAATTGCCTGTCTTTTAGCTACTTCACCTACAAGAACTTCTCCATCTACTGAAAAAGCAACAACAGAAGGGGTTGTACGTGAACCTTCAGCATTAGCAATTACTACCGGATCGCCGCCTTCGAGGACACTTACAACTGAATTAGTTGTTCCTAGATCGATTCCTACAGCTTTACCCATTTTTTTCTCCTGAATTTTTTGATTTTGTTAAAAATAAGCTCTTATCTTATATAATATATGTATTATTTTCTATGTCTGATCTACTATATAATCTTTAGTCGGGTATTAGCAACATTTTTATTATAGTTTTTAAGTATTGTGTAAAAAAGAGAAAAAATGGTGAATTTATAGATGCCAACCCTAATTCTTCTACGTCATGGCCAAAGTGAATGGAATGAACAGAATCTTTTCACGGGCTGGTACGACTGCGATTTAACAGCTAGGGGAATAGACGAAGCTATCCAAGCGGGGGAGTTGTTGCTTCAATCCGATTCAACGCCTGATGTGATACATAGCTCATTGCAAAAAAGAGCAATTAAAACAGCTCAATTAGTTAACAGAAGTACCAGCAAAAAAATACCAATCTATAAAAATTGGCGTCTAAATGAACGTCATTACGGAGATCTAACTGGACTTAACAAATCGGAAGCAAAAATAAAATTCGGTGAGCAAAAAATTCAAGAATGGCGCCGCGGGTACAATACACCTCCACCTCCTATAAGCCCTGGGAACCGTTTTAATCCAAAAAATAACGAAGCGTACAAAGATTTACCCGAAGAATTAATTCCATTAAGTGAATGTTTAGCAGATGTCATGAACCGCTTACTTCCCTATTGGTTTTCAGATATTGTGCCTGACCTTAAATCTGGAAAAAAAGTTCTTATAGCTGCACACGGGAATAGTCTCAGGGCACTTTGTAAACATCTAGACAAAATCAAAGACGAAGAAATTGTAAAACTCAACATACCAACAGGTATGCCTTTCATTTATGAACTAGATGACGAACTTAATCCGAAAATAGAAAAACCTGTTTTAGAAAGAGCGATTGATCCAGAAGCTGCTTTGGTTCGGACTGAGTCAACGGAAAAACAAGAACAGTAAGTACGCATTAAAGAATGGGTTTAAATTTCGAATTTATCCAAAATAAGTAAAATTATTTTCTAGACTAAAATTAATAGAAGCTGTTTGCAATAAATCAAAATTACATTCAGCCGGATACAAGATAGGGTCATCAAGTCATGAAAAAACCCAGCATGAGACCACATCACGCAATTATTGGACTCGGTGTTTTAATTGCTCTTTTCACAGCACTTTCTGGAGTGGCGGCATCAATTTTCAAATTTCATGATGACTCTCCGATAACCAGAGAGGTTTTTGAAAACATACCGGGGTCAATAAAATTTACTTTCTATTTGGTTACCTCCCTGATGCTTGTTTACGGATCTGTTCTTTTTGCTAACCGCGTTAAAAACTGGGAAAGAGGAACGCCAGATAACCGTTCAACTAACAGAAAAAATGCTAAGGCTCGTTTTTCGGATTTCAAAGCCGGCGTTTACATGCAGACCCTAGTGCGCGAACCGGCTGCCGGCATAATGCACTCCTTGATGTACTTCCCTTTTTTAATTCTTCTCGCGGTCACAACAACCCTTGAAATAAACCATCAACTTCCAGAAAGCTTAAAATTTTTACACGGAGATGTATACCGTGCCTACACAGCAGTTGGCGATATCGCGGGAGCACTTTTCCTCATTGGTGTTGTTTGGGCTTTGGCCAGAAGATACGGACCGAAACGATTTAGACCATACAGAATACGAATCAAATCAAAACCTGAACATGCGGTCGTGCTATTGATATTTTTATCCATAGGTGTAACCGGTTTTGGTGCAGAAGCTTTTCGAATAGCTCTTGTTGAATCGGAAGCTAGAACCGCAGAAACCTGGTCATTAATTGGGTATCCGTTGGCAAAAATTATTGACAGTTCAGACTCTTTAACAAATAACGTTCATGGTTGGCATCAATTTTGGTGGATTTCTCATGTGGTCTCATTTATAGCCTTTTTAGCTCTTCTTCCAATAACAATGCTTAGACACATGTTTACTTCTCCTTTAAATATGTATTTGAAGGATCGTGACCGCCCCAAAGGTGCGATGAAGCCACTACCCAACCTTATGGAAACCGAATTGGAGACTTTTGGAGCTTCAGTAATCGAAGACTTTACATGGAAACAATTACTCGATACCGACTCGTGCACTATGTGTGGAAGATGTACGAGTGTGTGTCCAGCTCATGCAACAGGAAAACCTCTGGATCCAAGAGAAATAATTCTCAAAACAGGTGAAGTAATGGCTGCAACTGGTGATCCAGTTGTCTCACCCCCTATTGGAGTTGACGCGGAAATTTCAATTTCAGCTAATTCAATGTTTGAAAGGGTTACACCTGAAGAAGTTTGGGCTTGCACATCTTGTAAAGCTTGCGACGAAATATGTCCTGTAAATATAGAGATTCTCGACAAAATATTGGATATGCGGCGCTACCTCTCTCTAATGGAATCAAATTTTCCAACGGAATTGGGTAATGCGTATCGATCAATGGAAAATTCAGGAAATCCATGGGGATTATCGCAAGGATCAAGAACCGAGTGGATTGATGACTTGGAAGGTGTTGAAGTAATAGAAGGTGGTGAACCGCTTGAAAGCGAATTCCTCTACTGGGTAGGTTGCGCAGGCTCTTTCGATGATAAAAACAAAAAAGTTTCTAGGGCGATGGCCCAACTATTAAATATGGCGAATGTTTCTTTCTCGATTCTTGGGCCTTCTGAAATGTGTACTGGTGACCCGGCAAGAAGATCTGGAAACGAATACATTTTTCAAATGCTTGCTGCGCAAAATATAGAAACTCTTAATTCGATGGGTGTTAAAAAAATCATTACTCAATGTCCCCACTGTTTTAATACGTTAGGAAATGAATATCCGCAACTTGGCGGTCATTACGAAGTAGTGCACCATTCTCAATTGCTTGAATGGTTAATTGACCAAGGAAAGCTTGATATGACAGATGCTGAATTGAATGAACGGCTCGTTTATCATGACTCATGTTATTTAGGTCGCCATAATGACGTCTATCAAGCTCCAAGAAAAGTAGTCGCAAGTATTGGTGGTCTTGAAGTTGTCGAAGCAGAACGACAAGGAACAAAAGGTATGTGTTGTGGTGCAGGTGGCGGAAGAATGTGGATGGAAGAAGACACAGGCAAAAATATAAATGTGGAAAGATCCCAAGAATTGCTAGCAACAGGGGCTGACAGAATTGCTACAGCGTGTCCGTTCTGTTTTGTAATGATTGATGATGGAGTTAAGGGAGAAGGAATAGAAGAAAATGAAGTAAAAGTAGGCGATATAGCTATACATCTTCTAGAAGCTCTTCAACCAAAAGAAGATCAAACAAAATCTTTAGAAACTATCACGCAGGGAAATGACGAAAATAATTAAAAATTTTCCCAATATCTACTTGCCTTTGGTCCTTCTTGGCCCCTGTATTTAGAACCAAGATCTGAAGACCCATAAGGTCTATCGGCAGCTGTAGTCATTTTGACAAAAGAAATCTGCCCGATCTTCATACCGGGATAAAGAGTGATTGGCAAGTTAGCCACATTCGAAAGTTCCAAAGTCAACTGTCCATCCCAACCAGCATCAACATAACCAGCAGTTGAATGGATCAATAAACCTAAGCGACCCAAACTTGATTTTCCTTCCAAGCGAGCTACCAAATCATCCGGCACAGACACTCTCTCCAAAGTAGATCCTAAAACAAATTCACCGGGATGAAGCATGAAAGGATCCTCAGCATTAGCTGACACCTCTTGGGTCAAATTAGATAAATCTTCTCGAACGTCTATATGCCCTAAGGTGTGATTCTTGAATACAAGAAAACGGTGATCCAGATGAAGATCTACTGATGAAGGCTGCAAACAATCTTTATCAAAGGGCTCAATAATAATTCTTCCATCTTGGATTGATTCAAGAATTGACCTGTCAGAAAGAATCATGATTCGAAAAATAAACTAATTAGACAGAAATTAAGCATTACTACTCCATGGATTTTTAGAGAAAAAATCCCTTATCAGTGGTTCGTAATATTCTAGTGAGTTTGATTTATATGAAGGGTCGAAGGCCGGAGAGTCATATTCAGCACAAAATTCCTCACAATATCCATAATGTTCGTTTTCATTAAATGCATCTCTTGCATTACGATCCCCGCCCAAATGATGCCAAAAATAGTACCCCTGAAACACCCCATGATTTTTTACCATCCAATGATTAGCTGGGGAAACAAAAGGCTTGAGGATCGCCGCAGCGACATCGGGGTGATTATAAGGAGTTAAAACATCACCGACATCGTGCAGTAGAGCGCAAACGATGTATTCATCATTACGACCATCCCGTTCAGCTCTTGTGGCGGTCTGAACACTATGTTCCAATCGATCTACGGGAAATCCCCCATAGTCATTTCTCAATAATTCAAGCTGTTCAAGAATTCGACCTGGTAAGGCAGCCTCTAATTCACTCCTTTGGGACATAATTAACTCCCAATCTTCTTTTGTGGAGTCAGCAAAAGAAGTAAAAGTTGCTCTCGGTGCATTTTCAATATCAGTCATTAGGCCTCCACGTCTGCACACAAAATGGTAGGGCAGAAACTCACAAAATGCTTGTTGAACGCACTTTTTTAAAAACAAGTTGCAAAAGTCTGCTTAAAGGTCAGCAACCCAGATCATAAACTAATCGGAGGTAAGATTCTCAACGCGCACTCACACTATATTTAGTGGTCTGGTTAAAAATTAAATCAAATACTAGGGTTTTAATATGGATCTCGAATCAGGATCATCGATTGAAAGTTGTGACTACCACACAGCCGGCGAACCATTCAGAATAGTTGATGCGGGTCCAATGGAAGGTTCAACCGTAATTGAACGTCGTTCATGGGCAGAAAAAAATCTTGATGACCTTCGCAAATTTTTAGTCCATGAACCTAGAGGACACGCCGACATGTACGGCGGTTTTATTGTTCCCCCCGATGATTCAGATGGAGATCTAGGAGTTGTTTTCTTTCATTCAGATGGTTTTAGCACTGCATGTGGCCACGGAACAATTGCATTAGTGACTTGGGCAATAGAAAGTGGTTTTATTGAATCAAAAGCAAATAATCTCGACGTCGTTATTGACGTACCTTCCGGAAGACTCTTCACAAAAGCCAAAATACTTAATGGAAAAGTCGAAAGCGTAACTTTCATTAATGTCCCTTCTTTTGTAAGCGCTAAAGAAGTAATAATAGATACGGAATTTGGACCAATAACTTTAGACGTATCTTTTGGAGGGGCTTTTTATGCTTCAGTCGAAACCCATCAGTTGGGTTTAAATACAAATTCAAAAGACTTAAATAAATTGATTGAAATCAGTAAAGAGATTAAATCGCAAACTAAAAATCTGAAATTAGCTGAACACCCCTCAGACAAGAGACTGTCAGGAATATACGGTTCAATCTTTTATGAAACTCTGGAAGAAAAACCTCTAAGACAACGCAATATAACTATTTTTGCGGATGGACAAGTAGACAGATCGCCATGTGGTTCAGGTACTTCTGCGCGACTTGCCTTACTTTATGAAAAAAACCTCATAGAAACTAATGAACCTTTTTTTAACCATGGAATTGCAGGTGGGCTGTTTAAAGGGCAAGTGATCGACACAAAAGAAACTGGCATAATTACATCTATTGAAGGATCTGCTTATTGCTGCAGCAAAAACTCTTTCTATCTAGACTCGCGTGATCCAATCGGCATGGGATTCAAACTAAAATGAAAGAAATTCGTCACTACTCCGCCCATGAAATTTTTTCATTCGGTGTTAAAAACACTATTTCTGCTCTAAAAAATGGTGCTGCAAATAACGACAAACCTATTCCTAGAGAACATATTCCTCTGGATCCAGGAGAAGATTTTCTCTTGATGCCGGCAGTTTCTTCAACTGGTATCGGAATAAAACTAGTTACAGTAATGTCGAAAAATCCAAATATTGACCTTCCTCTTGTTCATGGCTTTTATCTTTACTGCGACAAAAAAACCGGTGTTCCCAAAGCTACTTTTGATGGTTCAGCTTTAACCACGCTTAGAACACCTGCAGCATCAGCAGTTGCAACAGAAATACTCGCAAAAGAAAAAGTCAAAAATTTAGGAATTTTTGGTACAGGGGTCCAAGCACGAGGTCATATCGAGGCAATGCTTGCGGTTCGTCCAGAAATTGAGCAAATTTATATTTCGGGGAGAACACGTAAATCCGCTGAAAAATTCCTTGATTCTTTAGATCTAAAAGATCAAAAAATTAATATAAGTGCCCCCGAAGAAACTGCCGCCTGTGATTTAATTTGCTCATGTACAAGCTCTACAACACCAGTAATTCCTACTGGGTCAGTTAAATCAGGGGCTCATCTAAATTTAATCGGATCTTTTTCTGATGAACAAAAAGAAGCAGACTCAAAATTAATACAAAATGCAGAAATTTTTGTAGATCATCGAACAGCTGCCAAAAAAGAAGCTGGGGAACTTATAAGTGCCGAAATTGAAGGAATTTGGTCCTTCGACCAGATAATAGGAGACTTTTCACAACTAGTTCAGAAAAAAGCAAGTAGAAGTTCCTCAGAAGCAATAACACTTTTCAAATCGGTTGGCCTTGCTAGTTGGGACTTAATTGTCGCTGAAACGATCTATAGAGAAACAAATTAAAAAATAAATTTTCCCACTGTGCTTAAAGGGATACGACGTGGAAAAATAAAACTTTACAGAAACGGCTGAAAATGAAAAACGATTCTTCAAAATCTTCAGACCCCGTTAATGAAGATGAAACCAAAATGTCTTCATTAACGTCAGTGGTAATTGATGAAGAAGAGCGTCGAGCAAAACAAAAAGAATCAGAAATAATTTTTCCAGATGACCTTTTGCCAGGTGTTAAGTCAGAAGGAATCAGCTTTAAAAAAGGGCTAAGACTTGGTGGAGGAGCAGCAACATTTTTTACTCTCGCTCTTTTATCTGGGCTAGAGGAACTTCAAACCGCAGCTATAAATGTCTTAGCCCCAGATATACGGGACACATTTAATGTCAGTGATGGAACAATTACTTTCATAGCCAGTTCATCAGCGGCCTTTGTTGTCTTGGGCTCACTTCCAATGGGCTGGATGGCAGACCGTTTAAGAAGGGTTCCAATAATTGGCTGGGCTAGTTCAATTTTTGCTGGAATGGTTTTCTTATCAGGAATTGCAATTAATGCCTTCATGTTCTTCTGGGCAAGGTTTGGAGTTGGAATTGCAAAAGCAAGTACAATTCCGGTTCACAGTTCTGTAATTGCTGACACCTACCCCATCGGCATACGAGGACGACTCGGTTCATTAAATGGGATCATTAATAATGGGTTGAGAGTCACCAGTCCAATTCTCGTAGGAGCAATAGCCCTTGCAGCGAATGGTTCAGATGGAATTGATGGTTGGAGATGGTGCTATTACCTTCTCGGAGTGCCTGTTGTAATTGTTGCTTTATATTCATTTTTCTTAAAAGAACCAGAAAGAGGAAAATGGGAAAAAACTGACGTTCTAGGAGAATCTTTCGTTGAAGACAAACCTTTACCCATCTCAATGGAAGCAGCATTTTCACGATTACTACAAATAAAAACAGTTAAAACAGTTGTTGTCGCTTTTAGCGCACTTGGATTTGGACTTTTCACGGCACCTGTTTTAGAAAATCTTTTTCTTGAAGATAAATTTGGATTAGACGCCTTTGAAAGAGGAGTGAGTGGAACAGTAGGAGGAGTTTTTGCAGTTATAGCTCTCATATGGGTAGGTCCAAAATTTGACCGCCTCTGGAGAGAAAACCCCACCCGAACTCTGCATCTAATTGGCTTAGGAATAGCTTTAGCCGGAATACTCAAACCAGTCCAATTTTTTATGCCTAATGTCGCCTTATTTGTGATAGCGGGCATACCTAGTCTAATTCTCTTAACTGCTTCTTTTGCAATGGTAAGTCCTATTTTGCAAGCAATCGTT
>CEVP01107673.1_pt1 | contig 19462 bp, 8 predicted proteins | sample 427071 | NCBI WGS metagenome assembly CEVP01 (sample SAMEA2623808, study PRJEB7988) | marine metagenome | isolation source: saline water (ENVO:00002010), including | reverse complement strand
GAATATAAACTTACCAGGAGTAAACCAAGGGGGTAATCAAGATACAACTGGTAAAGCAGGTTCAATAGCAAACGCGAGTGACACAACAACATCTTCAGAACTAAGTGTTGCTTTTCTAAATGGTAATCAAGTTAAAACAAATACAAACTTAACGTTTAAACCAAATTCTAATGAATTTAAACTTGATAATCTTAAAATAACTGGTTCATTAACAGCTGGCAATAGTACAGGTTCCAGTGGACAAGTTCTTAAAAGTACTGGGACGGGTGTCGAGTGGGGAACGGATAATACGGGTGGTTCGGGTGGTACTACAGTTTGGACAAAAGATACTTCAACAAACGAAATATATTATAATACCGCATTCGTTGGTATTAACAAAACAAACCCCGCGTATAGATTAGATGTAGGTGGTGATATTAACTTAACTGGTGGATTATATGTAAGTGGTTCGTCGGGTTCTAGTGGACAAGTTCTTAAAAGTGATGGATCGGGGGGTCTCTCTTGGCAAACGGATAATACGGGTGGTTCGGGTGGTACTTCAGTTTGGTCACAGAGTGGTAGTACCCCAAATTTTATTATAAATACACCCACTCCCGAAAGTAAAGTTGGTATAGCAATTCCAACTAACCAAGCAGCTGTTAACCAAACACTTCATATAGGTTCAAATGTTATAGTAAGTGATACTGGAAATCACGACGTTCTTAGAGTAAACGGTAACGTTTTCTGTACGAATTACCTTTTCGGTGATGGGAGTAAAATACGAAACCTTAATACGATAAGAACCGAGACTGGTGGAAACCAAATCTCCATAGGAGGGAACGATGGAGGTCCGGTTTTGTCATGGCGCGAAAGACAGATAAGATACCAACGGGGTTCTAATAGACCTGACCCACCAAATTATGGTTTCTAGTTAAATCGTTGAAAAATTAATATACATTTAAAATAAGATGCCGGAAGTTGACCAATTTCCCATTACTCTTGCTACGGGTGGCTCCGGAACAGATTTCGGTATGTCAACTGCAGCAAATAATACAGGCGACTTTTCGTATATAGGTGCACCTAGTTGGTCGACAAATGGAGCAAATGGTAAAGTTCATATTTACTATTCAAATTCAAATGCAATGGCAGAATTAACTTCATCTGCGATTTCGGGACCAGGTGGTAATAGTGGTTTCGGTGCATGTGTAGATACAGATTTATCCGGTGATATTCTTGTTGTTTCTTCACACTCAAATGTACATGCATGGCCTAATCACGGTACTACAAGTAGTATTTATATATATAAAAGAACTAAACTCGATTGGTCTACATATACGTCCAATGTTATAGTTGGTTCGCCAGGTGGTTCATCTGTAAAAGGATTCGGTCTTTCTATATCGATAGCATCTGAAAATCCTGGTTTGCTATGTGTAGGTTCACCGTACGAAAATAGAGTTTATGTTTACGATATTAATGCGACACCGTTACTTTTATATACGGACCAACCTGGAACTGAAATAAATGGTAATAATGGTGTATTTGAAAACTACGCTAATGTTGTATCACAAAACGCAAAATCGATTTCACCTGTTAGGTTAAACCCAACTTACGATCAGTATGGGTTCTCCGTTTCTATGTCCCCAGATGGATGGGCTTTTGCAGCGGGTGCACCAGGTACCCAAACGGATACATATGTTGGAAAGGGTCAAAATTATACTGTTAATTCAGGTGTAACCGATGATGTTAAAGACTCTGAAGGAAATTGGAATTACCAATCGGGATATGTAAAAGTTGTATATTCACCCGCCGATTGGAATGGAACTGGGTATAATGCCCCATATGCAATAGGTGACCAAACACTTTTAAACGGTGATAGAAATCGATACGAACTTAGTAAATTTTCCGCGTTTGGATATTCGGTTGCCATGTCCGGCTTCTTATCATCGGAACCATTTTTAGACATAGTTAGTGGAAACGAAGCTGATATTACAATACCAACCATTAGACTAGCCGTAGGTGTACCTGGTGAATCTGGGGTTAGGGCGTTTAGATATAGTTATTTACAGGATAAATTTGTTCCAATTGGTGATTTAGTTTTAGGTGCCCCTGGTTCGGGAACAAAAATTTCAATGACGTATAACGGGAACCGTATAGCTTCAGGGTCAGATTATAATTTTACAAAGGTAACGGGAACACATAAAACATCGAACGTATACCAAATTTACGATTTTAATGGTTCATTTTGGAGTCATTACGATCCATACGATAGTATATATAGTGTAGCTGGGTTTACAACATCTATGTCACAAGACGGTCTTTTTATAATAAACTCGGGACAAACGAATGATGAAGGTCATGTACACGCGAATGAGGTAGAATTTTTAAAACTTGGTCGGTCTATTAAAGTCGTAGGTAATACGACCATAGGTGGTGATATTTCAGCTAGGGATTTTGTCGTTGGTGGTGGTAAATATACAACTTACCCAAAATATTCGGGACAAGTTATATTTTCAGATACACCCGGTACTGATACGTGGTCCAATGCACTTATAAGAAACTGGAACTATAAAGATGATAACGTGACGTCTACGACGTTTAATAATCAAAATAATTACACATCGAGTGAATTACTTATACACAAAGGTGGTGAATATCCAGATAAACTAAAAGCATGGGGAAGAGAACCAGATAGAATACGCGTACAAGGTAGGTCTATAGTTTTAGATACAACGTATAGTGACAACATAAACCCTTCTAATACACATCCAAAATTCGTTCTCGATACGTTTGGGAAAATTGGTGTAAATTTACCTGAATTACAACCAGAATCATTAGCATTAAGAGACGGGTTTGGTCCATATAAGGAAAATATAAAAGCGCGTCTCGATATTAATGGTAGAACGGCTATTAGAAATAAACTTGATATTAATTACGGTTTAAAATCAAACGTTACGATTGGTAAACAAACACTATTACATTACGATACACGGGATGTAAATTGTTTAAAAGGTATTTATTTACAAGATTCCGGACCAAGAGAAGTTTATCGTTCCAATTTAACAAACACGTCGTGTACTTACGATGCAACGCATAAAAGTGTATACATAAACGATGGTGGTCAGTTAAAAGGTGTTATAAATACTGATATCGGCGATAACACAGCCGTTTCGTTTTGGTTCATGTTAGATAATGATCATAATACGTATAATAACAAAACCATATTTTATATAGGTGATACCGTGGCGGCAAGTCAAGTAGAACAAATAATAGCATGTGAAGTTTATTATATAAATTCATCAGACCATGGTTTACGATTACATTTCCTTAACCAAAATGCAAATAAACTTGAATTTAAATACACATTTTCCGCTAAAAAGTGGTACCATATATATTTTCAAAGAGAAGGTATATTAAATATTAATAATCTTTAATGTGAGTTTTATAATCCATCTTATAATATATAGACTATTATAAGATGGCTTCACAGGATAGCAAAATAAATTCTACGAATGTTGGTTCATATGACTATTTCGGTAGTTCAGTTCGTTTATCCGGGAAAGGAAATGGATCGTATAACAGTGGTGTTGTAGAGTATAGAGCTATAGTGAGTGCACCAAATAACGAATATGTCGGAAATGTATACATATTTACAAACACAACTGAGGTGGGAGGAACATGGTCTCAAACAGCTCATATCCTATCGTCAAATGTAGTTGTAGGTGACCAATATGGATATGCAGTTGACATTGCAGGTGGATTTTACCCACATATACATGTTGTATCTGCACCGTCAAAAGCAGATGGTCGTGGCGCCGTGTATATATTTAACAATAGTTATAATCAAACTCATGAAATATTAGGGCCAAGTGAATATGCATACTTTGGAGACTCTGTTAAATTTAATTTCCAAGCTAATAAATTAATTGTAGGTGCAACCGGAATTGGGAGTGCGTATATACTTGATTCGGGTAATGGCTATCAACTCGGAACCGCTTTACAACAAGGTGACCTTAGTGATTATTTCGGATTTTCGGTAGGTATAGCTGGTAATCAAGCATCGTCGAATTGGAGTATCATAGGAGCACCAGGTGCAAATAATGGTACTGGTGCAGCATATATATACAATGGAACAACTTTACATACAACTTTCCCACTTGACTTATCGGGAGCACTATATCCATCAGAATTAGTCGAAGGTGACTATTTCGGTAACTCAGTTGCTTTAGATGCAAGTGGTGATACCGCAGTTGTATGCGCATTTTTACAAAATTCACAAGGTGCGGCACATGTATTTGTACGTAACACGTCTACAAACGTTTGGTCTTACCAATCTAAAATTGTTCCAAAAGATATACAAGTAGGTGATAGTTTCGGGGATTCCGTATCCATCGATAGTGGTGGTGATACAATCGCTATAGGTGCATCTTCGAAATTATCGGGTGGTGCTATGTATATATTTATACGTTCTGGAACTACGTGGACTCAACGTGAAAAAATAGTTTCATCCAACTTAGCTACCGGTGATAAATTTGGTTATTCAGTTGGTATTTCTGTAAACGCCAGAAAGGCTATTGCAGGGGCGTACTCAGCTACATCTTCGAGTAATATATTTAGCGGTGGTTCTGCGTATGGGTATAGTTTACCTCAAAACTATTATAGTAACGTAAATAGAGTAATACACGAAACTGTACCCGAAGCAGAACCAGTTAGTACATTTGAAAAGTTTAATATATACGTAAACGGTCAGCCAGTTGAAAATACACCAACTACATGGTCTCAACTGTCCTCGAATAACGTAACAATGTCCGCACCTTCAACGAGTAATATATTTTTCGGGAATGTTGAATATACTAGTGGTTTAAGTACATTAGAACCCGGATCTAAATTACATATAGGTAACTTTACACTTTTAAATAGAAACGCTTACGATACGTGGGATACCACAGCTTTAGATTTTTATAACGAAGGACCCCCGAGTCAAATGTTAAGTGTTGGTGGTGAAGCGATCATCGAACATAAATTAGGTATAGGGACACAGACCCCAGATAAACCTCTCCATGTTTTAGGAGAGGTTCGTGTATCTGACCCTTTTCCAACAGGTACGGTTATAGATATTAGCTCAAAATCAAGTATACTCCGCGAAGTTTCTAAAATAAAACCGGTAAGTCAATTACCTTACGAAGTTGTAGGTACTTCGGTATCTATAACGAAAGATGGTAAAACGGCAATTATAGGTGCAACTAGAAACCCACCTGGTAACGAAACGTATGGTCATGTATATGTATTTGATTGGAAAGGAAATTCGTGGGAACAGAATGCTATTTTACAACCAAATAATGTAAAAAGTAATGATAATTTTGGAACATCATCTGCTATATCAAATGATGGTAAAACAGTTGTTGTAGGTGCATGGAGAGATAATACAGTGTATATATTTACACGCACAGGGGATACATGGTCTCAGAATTCTAAATTAACTACCACATCATCTCCCGGAGATAGGTTCGGATATGCGGTCGATATATCTGAAGATGGGTCTACAGTTGTTGTAGGTGCTCCAGATGCTGATTCGGTATATGTATATATGCGTGTAGGAGCTGTAGATTCATGGATTGAAGCTCATATATACCCCACTTACTCAAGCTCTTTCTGGACAAATGCATATAATAGTGGAGATGAGTTCGGGACTTCTGTATCTATGTCTGCGGATGGTAATGCCATTGTTGTAGGAGCGCCTAAAGCAAGAATATATACATATTATAACGGTAACCAACCTGGAACAACCCAAAACAACGCAGGTGCTGCGTATATATTTAGACGTTCGGGTGGAGATACACATCCATCAACTCCAATGTCTAGCAATAATTCTGGTGGATTTATAGCATCTGCGAGTTCGTCAACACACACCCCTGGTTTTGATACTTGGAAAGCGTTTAATCATAATACAGGTAATGAAGGTTGGCATGGTACTGGTTATCAATATTCTACCGTTACTGGTTATTATACTGGTAATGTTTCTACGACATACGATGGAACGCGCACAGTCAATGGTGAATGGATACAGTTGCAGTTTCCAGCATCTATACCTATACAGGAAGTAAGAATACTTCCACGAAACTGGTCCGGGGGGCCAGCTAGATGCCCCGGTGATGGCATTATATTAGGAAGTAACGATGGTTCAACGTGGACGAGTGTACATTCATTTTCTAGTAAAACGTACACACAAGGAAATTATACCGATATTACATTCACAGGATCACCATATTATTTATATTATAGGTTAGTTACTACGAGACTAGCGGGGGGTTCAGTTTGGAGCTCAGATGTAGTAAATATAGGTGAAATTCAATTTATTTCGGTAGGTGTTGGTACGAATTGGGCCCAACAAACATGGTTACCAGACATTTGGGGTTTAAAAGAAATCGACGGTGGAACTGGTTTTACGCGAACATTCCCGTGGACGAATCTATCGCAACATACTATAAACACTGGTGCTCTATTTTCATATGGACACGCGGCTAATGATAGGGGTATGGCTCATACACAATTAACAACTACTGGAACGTACATGGGTGATCTCTTTGGGAACTCGGTAAATATATCTGATGATGGTAACACGATTATTGTAGGTGCACCTGGAAGATCGAGAACTTACGTGAAAACGAAAGAAGAATACATGCTTGAAGATAAATGGAGTAAAGGAAATGCATATATATTTCAATTTGCGGATGGTTCGTGGGTGGAACAAGCCAATATACAGGCATCAGATTACGAAATTTTTGATTATTTCGGGTTTTCCACAGCAATATCTTCTGATGGAAATACTGTTATGATAGGAGCATTTAATGACGACCCAACTTTTGTAGATAGCCACGGTAATAAATCTATTATTCAAAATGGTGGTTCGGTATACATATACACGCGTACAGTTGATGGTGTTTGGTCCGAAAAACATAAAATAACCCCAGACGTTCCAGTCACTGATGGAGCATACGGAGCTTCATTGTGTCTTAGTTCAGATGGTAATACAGCTCTTATAACGGGGGCGAGTAGTGGTAGTGGAGCTAAACCCGCACCGGCGATACCTTGGGTCGGTTTTCAAGACACGGCTGGTGCACACCAAACACACCCAAGTTCTATGTATAACTCTGATGGGACATTGAATAACAATGGTATGTTCCTAACATGGAACGGTACAACTGCAGACGGGGTCTATATATATGATGTATATTGGATTGGCATGCAATCGACTTCACAAGATATGGTAAGATATAATCCAAATACCAAAACCTGGTTGTTGGGTAGAGACGTAACTTATGGGGGTGGAAGTGGTGCTGTTTCTATATCAAATAACAATTCATCGTCAAATAAAGCTAACTTGCCAGACTGCAGTATCTATGACCCAGAATACGTATATCTATACCTTATAAACACCGCCAATGGTGATTATGTATGGGGGTGGTGGAAAAACCCATATAAATTTAATACAGAAGGTACAGTCTATTCTTATAATTTACCAGACGACTTCTCGAACCCGTATTATAACACGTTAAATGTACCAAGTAACTTATACGTTCGAGATACTATATATACAGCTGAAAATATAGGTGTTAAAACATCCGATCCAAAAAGACCTTTACACGTCGATGGAGATGTTCGAATAACAGATAATACAGAAAATGTAGATTTTTCTGTCGATAAAGGTTCAATTTATGAAGAAAGTATACTAACATTACCTAGAACAGGTGATGGAGATATAGCAACAGAAAATGATCATGTAGGAGAAAGAGTAAGAATATCTGGAGATGGATATACCGCTTTTGTATCATCACATACACACGGAGGAGGGTTTCAAGGTGGAAATTATCAACACCCTAAAGGTGGTAAAGTACAAGTATACACAAGAAGTGGATATAAATGGACGCTCCAAGCTACATTACAACCAGACGATATAGGTTCCGGTGATGATTTTGGTATATCTTTTGGATCAACACCTGACGGTAATAAATTAGTTGTGTCTTCGTTCTATTATAACGCAACTATATCAGGGACAACGTATAATGAATCGGGTGGTATATGGGTATATAAACGCGAAGGAACTACATGGTCTATAGAATCATTTTTTGTACCACAAGAAGTTCATGATGGGACGGGGGATACACAATGTGCTTACTCGATTAGTATATCCGATGATGGTTCTAGAATTGCTTCGGGTACTATTATATCGAATGGTGGTAGAGGTAGAGTATATGTATTCGAATTAGCAAATAATGGTACATGGTATCAACAAGCTACACTGAATGCAAGTGATGGACAAAGTAATAACTATTTAGGTATTGAAGTTTCAATATCTGGTGACGGTAATACAATTGCTTCAGGTGCATGGGCAGCTGATACGGGTCCAGGTTCTAATGCAAAAGGTGGTGCAGTATATATATTTGTACGTGGTGTAGACGTTTGGAGTAACAACGCATGGCAAGCTACATGGAATCAACAAACTAAAATCGTTCCATCTGATATCGAAGATAATATGATGTTTGGTAGTTCATGTATGTTATCTAATGACGGAAATACACTCGCTATAGGTGCGAGAGATGCAAACTATCCGGGTGGTGGTATAAATACACTTTCAAGTATAGGTGCAGCTTATGTATTCATTCGTTCAGGATCTACATGGTCCCAACAAACTAAGTTATTTCCATTCGACCCCGTAGCAAGTTCTAATTTTGCTCCCACAAATGGAATATCTATAAGTTCAGATGGTAATAGAATTGCAGTAGGAAGAAACCAACCCGCGAATACAGATAATCCAGCTACATATATATTCGACAGGGAAGGTACTACATGGTCACAGTTTACCAAACTAACCCCAAGTGATGGAAACGCGGGAGAATTTGGATACTGTGTTGCCTTATCCAGTATTGGTGATAGAGTTATAGTAGGGGATATAATTAAAATGGTAAATGGTAAGAGTAGAGCCGGTGCAGCATATATTTATAGTTTACCGGTAGCCGATAATACAACTTTAAATGTATCATCTTCCATGAGATCACGGGGTGGTCTTCTTGTAAATGATAATACCGGTATTGGGACACTCGAACCGGAGAAAAAACTACACATTGTAGGTGATGTTCGTATATCAAATCAAAACAATAATTCCGTTGATCTTAGTATTCTTACTACGCAATATGAAGAAGAATTTACGAGTACAATTAGTTTACAATCTTCAACACCAACATCGGGACCTATAAGAGCCGCTTTGGGTGTATCGTGTGCATTATCATATGATGGAGACGTAGCTGTAACTGGAGGTGATTCTGGTGAGATATACATATACGAGAAGAAAGGAGCTGAATGGAAATTACACCAAAAAGTAAGAACGTCTCGTACATCTGCGAATACATGGGGTAATAAACTTAATATATCTGGTGACGGTAAAACAATTGCCGCGTCGTACATCAATAATAATGGTGGATCGTATGTTTCTATAGTCGTTCGTCTTAAAGGTATATGGGAGGAGAAATTAATATTTGATAACCCCGGTCTTGTTCAAAATAATTGGTTTGGACATACTGTTGCTTTAGATGAAAAGGGTGATTGTCTTGTTGTTGGTGCCTATAATGATAAAAGAACGAGTGGAGGAAGCCACACCGGGGTTGTATATGTGTATCATAAAATAGAAGGTTGTTCATGGTATACCACTCCTACGTCAATAACTGCTTATATGAATAGTAATGAAAATGATGCCAATTATCATTTTGGGTATAGTGTAGATATTAGCGGAGATGGCGATAAGATTTTAGTAGGGGCACCTAAAGCCAAACCTTCGGCAGGTGGCGCTTCCAACAAAACGTGTGGTTGTTTGTATGGATTTGATAGAAATACTTCAACAAATGCGATTACTTTTTATAGAAAATGGTTTCTTAGAGAACCATCCGGTGACGATGGCGACTGGTACCTCAATAACGATGATGAATTTGGAAGAATTGTCCGTATTAGTGGTAACGGTAATGTAATCCTGGCTGGTGATAGTTGGGATTTTTATGATCCATCTTGGGGGACGAGGACCAATTGCGGTAAAGCAGTAAAAGGACTTTGGACCTCTGCTGGTGATAATGGTCTCAATGGTATTGGTAACTCGAAATGGTTGATTGGGCGCACTAATAATATAAAAATGGGGACGGACATGATTTTTGTAAATTATAGTGGTCGAATATGGGGGTGCTCCACTCTTCCAGAAGATCCTTCGAGCTCAGATGGCGTAACCGGTGGATCTTATCCAAATTGTGGTCTCGTATATGTCATGGATGATACTAGCTACCACGCATCAGTTCCCGCCCACCCACAAGTGAACGCAAATGCAATAGTACCAACCACGTATCAAGCGAATATTTATTTCGGTGCGTGTGTAGATATAAATAGAGAAGGTACTAAACTGTTAATAGGATCACCTTATGAAAATTCAAGTGGTACTATTCATATATTTAATCTACCATTAGCTTCAAGTACAACTATACCTTCATTAAGTCTAAGCGGTCTATTAAATGTACCACACGGTATAGGTTATGATAAACAAAACCCAACTGGTCTTGCACCATTAACCGTAAATGCACGTGGGGGTAGTAGTGATAGTACAACCAACGGTGTAAATGTAGTTGGTTCATATGACATTGTTAATGGTTATTACGCACCAGCTATACTTGGGGCGGAATCTTCGCACGCAGATGCTTATGTTTCTTTAAAAAGAACGGGTGGTAGTAGTGCTCAAAACTACAATATTGGATTTATGAGCAACGGCGCCCTCTCCGGTGGTGACCCGGGTTCGACCCAAAGTTCTGATAGTGCTAACGCATTATATATAAGAAATCACTCAACTGGATTGGGTGTATTTTGGAATCCCGATCTTGATATGTATGTAATAGGAAGGAGAAAAATACAATTTGGTCAGAGTTTAGATTATGATACAGGTGATTACCGAACGGAGTTAAACTCAGGTTCAATTGGATACGGGTTATTTTCGAATAATACTAGTAGTGAAGCAGCAGCTCTTGATATTGTAGGTGCAGGATGTGAACAATCATTTAGTTACTGGGCGCGCCCCGACCCGACCCGTCGCATGGTAAGAATATGGGATAGACTTTTTATAGGGAATGGTACTTTATGTAGTGGTGGACTTGGCGATAGGGGAATTATAGAAGTTACGCAATCCGCTGGGAGCCAAAATATAACATATAGGTATTTAAACGCGGGAAGTGACGGCCACGGTCCATACACAGCATCGGGAAGCAGCGCTGTAAGTTACTCTATATGGTGTAATGGGAGAGTGAGATCTTCAGAATTTAATGCAGTTTCTGATGAACGTATAAAAAAGGATATTGTAGATGTTGTAGATGCATCTGCACTTGAAAAATTAAGACTTCTCAAACCAAAAACGTATAAATATAAAGATAAATTAGCAAGAAATGATAATACAGTATATGGTTTCATTGCACAAGAAGTTGCTAATGTTATACCATATGCAGTTTCTACATCAATTGATGAGATTCCAAATATATTAACACACGCATCAGTTACACGGAACGATACGTTCTTTCCTCCAGATAGCAATGTATACTACATGCCGTCAAATGTTCACGTTTCCGAATCGAGTAACATATTCGATATTCGTCTAGATACGAGTGTTCCTGGTTTATCCTTATCAAACACGTGCACTATTAGTATTACAACAGATACGGATGTAAAGGATTCATTTAGTGTAGTTAAACAGGAAGGTGACGTGATAACTATAACGTCGGGTAAAGAAATCGAAACTACAAATGTATTTAGTAATGTATCTAATGCATTTGTATACGGAGAAGTTGTATCAGATTTCCATAATTTAAATAAAGACTCTATATGGACAATATCTTGTGCGGCTTTACAAGAAATTGATAGACAATTACAAGCTGAAAAGACGAAGGTCGTGACGTTAGAAACACAAGTCGCCGATCTATTAGCGCGAGTTACCGCACTCGAAAATAACTAATTTACCATTCTGGAAAAATGTCAGAATGGTAGAAAGTTTACTTTACTTTCGTGGGAATGTATCCATGATTGCTAAGGTAATAACACCCGCAATAAAGAACAAAACAACATAATTACACTCGGTATCCTCTCCCCTAGTAGAAGGTTTACGCTTCTCCTGGATTGGGACTGATACTTCTCGTGAAGGTCTCGGTCTTTCAATAGGATCTTCGTCTAAAGGACAATACCCTATCATTTATACTATATTTTACAAATTAATTTCAACCGATTTTTTCTTTTTCCCTCGTTTAGCTTTGGTCTGGGAAACTTTAACTTCCCGCACTTCACCATCACCACCTTCTTCAGTATCGCCTGTATTTGGTGCCTCGGCAATATCGGAAATATCATCGTCGTCACCATCATCTACAGGTATTGTTTCCTGAGGCTCAATACTTGTTGTATTCATTGGCGGCGTTGGTGGCATCATAATATTACCCATAAGACTGGAAATATCTAAACCCGGACCTTGCATTTCTCGCCTTCCATTCGAATCTGTTTTTTCGTCTGTCTGCTGTGACTTTGGAACTGTGTTTTGAACCGCAGATACCATATTCTGAACGAGTCCTGGGTTTTGTTTAATCACATCATTCATGTTTGGCATAACGGATTTAAACATACTATTCGTCAAATGGAACATCATTGCAGACCCACCAAGCATCATAATAAGCTTAATTTCTGGTGCAACATGCATTTTCGATCGGTATTTCACATATAACTCCTCAAAAACTTCATCGTAATCGTCTACATTTTCCATAACATTCTCAGACCATCCATCGAGTTGAATTTCAAATGGGTTATACTTCTTATTCATAAATTCAAGACCTGTAGTACACGCAATAAGCATACGTCTAGAAAACTTTATCGATTTGTCTACATCTATACTATATGTAATTCGTTTTACTTCGCTTCTAAGTTCATCTATTGGAGAATAAGCATTTAAACGTTTATTTACAGTAAACCCCTTTTTTTCTAAACGTCCAAGTTTATTAACAAGATCCGCTTTTTCTTCATCGATTGTTTTAAAACCAGGTGATGGTTTTTCTTCCTCCTCTTCCATACCGTAACCACCGCCTCCATAATCCATTTCTGGTTCTGGTTCATCGTATTCACCGTAATCAACAGGTGCTTCTGGAGGAGGTGCAGTTGGGTGCGCCTGTTTATTTGGATTTGCAAAAGAGTCAATGTCTTCCTGGAACACTTGTGGTGCAGGTGGTGTAAATTGTGTCTTCATTCTTGAAATTTGTTTTTTTACAGGCTGAGGTCGAGGAACATCAATCTCAATTTCGTTCATCAGTGCTTGTTCACTGTCATCAAGTTTCATAACATTAGTATTTCTACGATCAATAATAATTTCACCGTCCATTACTCTTTATGTTGAAACTATTCTATTCTCTTTAACGCACTTTATAAAAAATATTGTTTCAATATAAATGAAACTTAACAACACCAACAAAAATACTATCCGTGCCATCGTCGTCGTCGTCGGCATATTATGTGTCCTCGCCATGTTGCGTACCAGTGGGTACCAGGGCAAAGATATCGAAATTGAAACCACTAATACGGGTTCACTCTTCGACATCCCATCCACTGAAGAATGTTTGAAGACTGCCTATTATTCCGACAGTAAAGGTGGTGTATGCGATGGTCAAAAACTTGTAAGAGAACAAGCGGGATACAAGATGAAGTAAAATCTCCAGTATATATAAATGGCTTTAGTGACTAGTCAATCAACTTTACCCGATTTCGATTACGAACATCACACAGTTATACTCGATAACCTAGACTCATCAAGCAAGACTGATTTTACACTTCATTTACCAACACCACTCGAAAATATTGTTCAAGCACAATTAATCGCCGCAAGTCTTAATACGAATGGTGATGCTCAAAGATGTATACACATTGGTATAGAAGAACTTAAAAGTCATTTTACACAACGTGGGAAAAATGACCTTGATGATGCCGATAACCACCTTAATGGTGTTTTTGGTACTATTATTTGTGAACATGTAATGCACGCTCCAGATGGAGCAAGTACTGGAGACAAAGTAGGTACCCAAAAAGCTGTATTCTTCAGAAACGAATATCCAATTATCCAACAATATTATAACCCAATCCGAAAACTCGATAGAATATCTTTTAATTTAGATAAACAAAATGGTACTGCAGCCGCACTTAATGATGCTATTTTTGTTTTTAAATTCGTTTGCAAAAAAAGAAATTTAGCCCATTAATTATTTCAGGGCGTTACAACACTTATATTTTAAACCTTTTCTTATTATAAATGTCATCTGGTATTGTTCAACTTATTGCAATTGGTGCTCAAGACGAACACATTATGGGCGAACCAGAGATTTCGTTTTTTACGTCAACGTTTAAACGGCATTCTAACTTTTCACAGTCCGTAGAAAAACAGACAATACAAGGATCTGTGAAAGGCAATTCCATGTCATCCATCAAATTTGATAGATCGGGTGACTTATTAGGGTATACGTACCTTACAATAGATGATAATACAAAATCATACGATATTCAGAGATGGGATACACTTATCGATAAAGTCGAACTTCTCATAGGTGGTCAAGTAATAGACACACAAGATGCAATATTCACTGAAAAGATAGCTATAGATACATTTGCAACGAATGTATCCAAGAGTGCTAATGGTACACACCCAGGTATAAGCGCACGCTCATACTTTTACCCTTTCAGATTCTTCTTTTGTGAAGGAGCACAATGTGCTTTACCTATAGTTGCGTTACAATACCATAACGTCGAATTACGTATACATTGGGGACCAGATGCAGGAAACTATAATTTTGAGTGTTATTCAAACTATTATTATCTCGATAATGAAGAACGCGGTAATCTTGTGTCTCGTAACCATAACTTAATAATCACACAAGTTCAAAAAAGTGTTCCTTCGCATGAACTCGTACAAGAACTTACATTTAACCACCCCATAAAATATCTCGCATCTTCGGATACAACAACAGAAGGGGCATTAACATCGACATCAAATAAAATCAAAATCGAAATAAATGGTTTAGATATAGGTAATTTCAAATGGGCAAAGCCGCACTTTATAGATGTTATGAACTATTACCATACAAACTTTGTTACATCACCTGATTTTTTCTTATATTGTTTTTGTTTATCGACGAGCTCACTCCAACCGACAGGAACGCTCAATTTTAGTCGTTTAGATTCCGCAAAGGTAATCAGTCAAAAAATGGTTATCACTGATCCTATATACGCCGTTAACTATAATATACTCAGAATAGAAAATGGAATGGCTGGTCTCATTTATGCAAATTAAAATACGTACTTATATTAAATATGGTTAAAAACATACCTACGATAGAGCGGTCTACCAAAATCCGGTTTGGTAAACACGCTAACGATAATCAGGCTGAAAACTCAATAGTTTTTAATGCATCTAATGAGGCCATATCTGCATCAACACCAGGTGCTGTATATATGACACCTTTGCGTCAGGCTTCTGTAGGAGGTGCAACTTTTATAGGATATGATGCAACTACAAAAGAAGTTGTAGATACAAATGTATTGACATCACTCTTAGGTGGTATTTCGTTAGATGAAGCATCTAAACAGGGGAATGTAGTTACAAATACATCACCCCATTTTGCACATACAGTAACTGCGTTTACAACAAGATATGGTTCAAATGTTGGTATTGCAAATACAAGTCCTATACACGCTTTAGATGTCGGTGAAAATTTATCTATTACACGTCATGGTAATGTTATAACAAGTGGTAAAATAACAGCTGGACAATTTTATGGAGATGGTGGTGCACTTTCAAATATTGCAACTACTCTCAACGAGGTTATTTTGCTTGGTAATACAGCTTCATCAAAAACAGTCGAGTTTAATTATGCAAGTGGCCCATCTCTAATTACGGCAAATACTGTTGGTATTTCAAATGCCAATCCTATACACACGTTAGATGTTGGGTCTAATTTATATGCGGAAGATACCGCGGTAGATGTCTTAAATGTCACGGGTAATGTAAATGTATCCAATTATGTAAAAACAACCAACGTCGTTGCGTCAAATATAAGTTTAACTTCAATTACACAAGGCGATCTATTAGTGGGTCCATCGTCGGGAACTGTATTAGAAAAACTTGCGGCTTACACGGGACCATCATCTTTTTCAGGTCCAGCAGCTATGTCCTCTAACTCGTCGGGTGGAAATACCGCATCTTCGAGTGGTCCATCTGCAATACAAGCCAATGCGTGGAAAGCATTTGATGGAAGTGATAGTACCAGCTTTATATGTAGAGAATTTGATTATCAGCATTTTGGGACTTATGCATACTGGGGAGGTACTACTTTAGGTGGTGTAAATGGAGAATGGGTAAAAATCCAACTTGCGAGTGCTATCACGCCAACATCGGTATTTGTAAAATCACAACCAGATGGTACGGATTCTGCTGGGCGTCCACAACAATGGCGCATTTTGGCGAGTAACGACGATGCAACTTGGACACAACTACACTCGTCTACAACAGTTGTAGATGACTCATCCGGTACTACAGAGTCTTTTACCAATACAACAGCCTATACATACTTTGCTTTTATTGTTACTCATATAAATACAAACAATGGCAAATGGAACTTGTCACATCTTTTATTCAATTATACTGGTTCGGGACCAACTGAAAAATTCCTTAAAAGTTCAGCCGCGGGTGTATCGTGGGACGATACTATATCCGGTGATGGTTCGGGACTCGAGGCACTTAATGCTAATAATGTCAGTACCGGAACACTTGCTATTGCACGTGGTGGTACAGGTGTAACTACAGGTATATCGGTACTCGACCCCGCTAATTTGAGCTCACAAGTCTTACTCGCTAAAGGTGGTACGGGTTTAACTTCAATTTCAGAAAACGATCTGTTATTAGGACCAGCGTCTGGAACTGCTTTGACTAAACTTGCGGCTTACGTACAAACAGCTGGCAGTACGGTTCCAGCAGCTATGTCCGCTAACTCATCGGGTGGAAATACCGCATCTTCGAGTGATAGTTCATCCGATGCATATAAGGCGTTTGATGGAGGTGATACTGACTTCTATGTATCCACAAATAATTATAATTGGCAGTCTCCTTGGAATTACCAGGGAAGTAATTCTTTGGGTAGTGTACTCGGCGAATGGATAAAAATCCAACTCTCGAGTGCTATCACACCAACATCGGTATTTTTAAAAGCAAAACCAACCAATAATGTCAATATAGCAAACCGTCCACAACAATGGCGTATTATGGGAAGTAACGACAATTCAATGTGGACACAATTACACGCGTCTACAACACTTGTAGATGACACAAATGGTACTACAGAGTCTTTTACCAATACAACAGCCTATTCATACCTTGCTATTGTTGTTACGCATATAAACTATTCTGGAATGACAGAAACCAAATGGACATTGTCGCGTCTTTCATTTACAAGCTCACCAAGTGGTCCAACCGAAAAATTCCTTAAAAGTTCAGCCGCGGGTATAGCGTGGGATGAAGTTTCTTCGTCTTTACAGACTATTACAGATGGAGGTGCATCAACAACCAATGAAGTTTCATTTACGAATGGGGTAACATCTTTAACAGCTTCGGGTAACGTAGTTGTTACGGGTAACGTTACAGCTTCTAATATTATAAGTACAAGTCTAACTTCCGGTAAAATACCATATACAGATGCGAATAATGAGCTCATAGATAGTAAAGTGTCTTTCAATACTACAACTAATGTTACATCTGTGGCTTCAAACCTTGTCGTTACAGGTAATTTAACAGTACAAGGTGGTACGATATATCAAGATACTGATGTACATACGATTACCGATCCTATTATAGAATTAGGTAACGCAAATGCCATTGACACGATAGATATGGGTATAATCATGACACGTCCAACTGCAAATGTTGCGGCTGGTTATAGAGGTGATGAAAAAGAGTATACAATTGCATACACACTAAGTGACCCAGACGGTTCACATATAGTTCCTACAAACGCAACATCTGATGGATACATTACCGCAAACGTTTGGGGTAACGTTGTCGCGGGTAACGTTACGACAACAGGTAAAGTAACCGCAGATGCTTTTCATGGTGATGGTTCATTTATAACAGGTTTAAATTTAGCTTCGACGTCTATGAATTCCGGTTCAGTTCATATTGTACATGGAGGTACGGGTGTAACCACAGGTCTTACTGTACTCGACCCCTCTAATTTGAGCTCACAAGTCTTACTCACCAAGGGTGGTACGGGTTTAACTTCGGTAGCAGAAAACGAACTGTTATTAGGTCCAGCGTCTGGAACGGCGTTATCTACACTTTCTCCTCATACAGCAGCAGGTAAAAAATTCCTTAGAAGTGACGCCGCGGGTATAGCATGGGACGACGTTTCTTCGACTTTACAGGCTATTACAGATGGGGGTGCAACGACAACACAAACAGTCGCGTTTAATAACACGACCACAGGTTTAACGTCTGCGGGTGATATCGACATCGCCGCTACGAAACAAATCGATTACGCGGGTGATGTTTTAATTAAATCGTCGGCAGGTGCAGTAGCATCTTTCAAGGTCGATAACGCTATAAAACTCGACCCAAGTTACGCATCGTCTTCGCATAACGTTTTATCGATAAATACAACGACCGGTGAGATTTACGATTCTGGAGGACAAGGTGGTTCTTCATTTAATAATATACGTGAAGAAGGTGCAAATGTATCAATTGGTCCAACTGCATCTACAAACCTTACAGTAAATACATTTGGTTCGAATGTACTCTCAGTATCGGGAAATGTGTCAGCCGATAATATTACCATCGGGAGTTTACATGTCTCTGCATCACCATTTAATTTTGATGATGTTGTAAGTGCATCTGCAGGCGCAAACGTAACTTCAAATGTAATCACAATTGGGGGTCTTGTCACTTCAGGAAATGTCGAGGCAGGAAATGTAATTGTTACAGGAAACACGACTTCCCAGAACATAAAATTAACAAATACGGATATATCCGCAGCTATTTCTTCCGGAACAATAACAATAGATGCCAGAGAAAAATCATATGGTACAGCACCTTTAGTTACGTCTACAACTGACGTTTCGAATCTTGTATTTTCGAATCTCATATCAGGGTCTCAAATTGTAGTTCCAATTCTCGCGAGTGGTGGTAATATAAAAATTTCAAAAGAATTGACAAATGTAAATTTTTATGCCATGACCACTGATGTTTCTGTCTCCCAAGACAAACATGCACTCATGACATTATCAAATGTATCTGGAAATATTTATATGAATGCATTAGCATTTGCCTAGGTTAAAAAATAAAACCTGTGTATAATATAATAAAATATGTCTGGAGGTATTGCCCAACTCGTTGCCGTCGGTGCAC
>CEVP01368439.1_pt1 | contig 20057 bp, 17 predicted proteins | sample 427071 | NCBI WGS metagenome assembly CEVP01 (sample SAMEA2623808, study PRJEB7988) | marine metagenome | isolation source: saline water (ENVO:00002010), including | reverse complement strand
AAAAATACCTTAAAACTATTTATGTTATTTATATAATATAAAGTTTAAATAGACACAGGTATTTTACAACAATCTGGCAAATAACCGTATCTAATTCTTTCCCAAGAGATATTAATATCATTATTTATAATGAAAAGTTCTATTCTTTTTATATCTGCTAGGTTTTTATACATCTTATATTTTGCCCAGTGTCCATACTTTATGTTATGATAACTAAAGTCATCTGGATCAATTAAGAATAAATTATCATCTTTATCGACTAATATGTTTTGATAACCCCACATATCGCCATGTAAAAAATTGTCATTAAATGAAAGAATATAATTTACAATAATTTTATATTGTTTAAATATTTTTTGTATACATTTTTTTTCATCATCTAAATAATTATCTTTATTATTAGAATATTTTTTTGCTGCTTGATTTACTAATAATTTATCTAATCTTTCGTATAGTGTGCAAACATGGTCAATTTTACTCATTTCATAATGTCTGTTATCAAAATCTAGATTTAGTAAAGATACAAAATTAGGGTGATCATTAAATCTTTTTTTATAAGTTTTAAACCACATGTTTTCTACATATTCTTTTTGAGTATTTAAATGATTAAACCAGTGCCGATCTCTAAGTTTAGTAATTTTTTTATGATATGTGCCGTTTTGTTCGTATACAGTATGCCTATGCTTTATAAGATCTCTGTTTTCTTTTTCGTGATAATATCTTGTCATTTAGTTTTCTTCACTATCTACCTTTGACTTTTCGTGAGAACGGTGTCTAGAAATTGCCTGTTCCAATAGTATTATTATTTTTTTAAGTTGAAGTTCATATCCATCATTTAATACTTTTATTCTAGCTAATCCATCAGCAAGTCTTTTTGCTTCCGCATAATCAGTAGATTTATATTCTTCGGCATTTATTTCTAATTCATTTAATAAATTTTTACATTCTTGAATAACTTTTTTATTAATATCATCACTTATATTATGCAATCCCCAATCAGGTGAAGTAACTCTACCGTGTCTAGCATACGTATTAAGAAAAAATCTATATTTATTTTTATAAGCATACCTGATAAGTTGTATAATATTTTCACAATTTATAGTCATTAAAGTTGAATTAATTGTTACGTTTCGATGTCCTACCATATCTGTAATTTTTTTAACATTGTCATAAGTATCTTTATGTGTACCACCTACTCTTATTATTTGATATTCTTCTGGTATTATAGTGTCTAGTGAAAAAGAAAAAGTAACATTATTTTTTTCACATAATTTTTTTACTTGTTTATTAAAAATACTTCCATTAGTACATACTTGTAGTTTTACTTCTGGTTTTATATCACGAACAATTTTAGCTATTTTAAACATTGCTTTATGGGCTAAAGGTTCACCTCCTACAAATCTAATTTCTTCTAAATATGGTATGAATTCCTTTAATTCTTCTATAAGATGATTTAAATTATCATCATCATCAAATATACTTTCACCCCAATCAATATGTTTATCTCTATTCATCGCATGTTTAGAAGACAGATAACCTACGCACATTGGACATTCCATATTACATAAATTAGATATTTCAAATTCAATTATTTTTGGATAAGAAACATTCATAACACCTTTCATTCTATCTTTAACATTCCAATCATAATCTACTATTGGTGGTATTACTTTATTTTCTAATCTTTCTTTACAAGTATCACAACCATCATGAAGTTTAGTATCTAAAAAAGTTTCTTGATATTCTGCGTTTACTCCTTCAAACCAATAATGATGCAAACCTTCATCTTTATTCCATTTTTGATTATATAAAGTCGCAAAACAACAAGGCATCATATATCCCATTCGAGTTATTCTTAAATGGTTAAATGCAGCAAAACACGAAATATGTTTTTGATTATCAGGTATTGTTCGAGCTTTTTGTAAAAAATCCCATTGTTCTTTAGACGGTTGTACACCGCGCATTCGTTTTAAACGTTGAAACTGAGATGATTTTTCGAAATATTTTTCAAAAGCTACTTTTTTAGGTTGTTGTAAATCTCTAGATTTCATAACTTATTCTTTCAATATATTGTTTAAACATATGTAAATTCTTACGTTGCACTAACCATTTGTGATATTGTTCAGATGTTTCTGTGGCATCTTCTATTTTTATAAATGTTATATCATCTATTTTATTTTGTAAATAATTTTTTAATTCTTTTTTATATTCTTGTGTTTCAAATTCAACTGATATAGGAATAATTTTATCCCATCCACTTCCCATCTGTGAAATAATATGATAAGAAAATTCAATAAATCTTTCATTACACCATGAAACAATATCAGGTAATTCTCTTACGTTGTATTTGCTTATAACAAAAGAACAACCGAGTTCTGCTTTTTGTTTTAGTAGATAATCAATATTATTCATTACATTTTTAAAATTACCATTTACTCTTAATACAGGATAAATCTTTGAATTAATAGAATCTAATGATATTGTAAAACGAGTATTTTCTTTTTGAGCTAATCTTTTTACAGCGCCATTCATAATACTTCCGTTTGTTGTAAAATGAATTTTTAAATCTTTTGGTTTTTCTTTTTCTATCATTTTTAAAATATCATATACAATTTTTTGTGCAAAAGGTTCCCCACCAGTAAAATTAATCCGATGTAAACCATGAATTATTTCTTTTAAATCAATTATAATTTTATTATAATATTCAGAATTTGTATCAAATTTACTTATATATCTTGAATCTTTTTCTACACCCATATCTTTTACATATTGTGTTGAGTGCATTGGACCACATCCTAAACACATATAGTTGCAACTATTAGATAATTCAACTTCTATTTCCTTTGGAGTAATATTGTTAATATTTCTTTGACCTCCAACCCAATCGAAATCTAAGCTGCTAGGAGGTTTATCTTCTTTAATAGAATTTTTACAGTAACTACACACATCTGTTAATTTACCTTCAATCATGGTATCTCTCATATTCTCATATTCTTCTCCGTTAAAAAAATCTTTTAACGAATGCTCAGGTGTCCACCATGGTAAACTTTCCCATAATTCTGGTTCATTAACATGAGGTCGTGCTCTAAATGAAAACGGACACGGCCTCATTACTCCATACATATTAATATGCATCGAAGTGAAAGGAGCATAACAAGTTATTTGTTTCTCATTATCATCTAAATACTTTCGGTATTTGACTATTTTTTCAGCTTCATTCATTTATATTCTTTTAAATACGGAGCTAATTCATATATGTCTTCATTATTTTGACGAGCAATTAAACAGAAATCTATCCATTTAATCATGCGTTTTTGTATAACATTATTTCCCAAACAATCTTCTGTATATTTTACGCTTTCAATATTATTAATGCCACTTATTACTAACCGGTTTTCTTCATCTTTCCATCCATAAATTGTATCGTGAATTTTTTTGTATCCGTTTAAATAATTATAAAATTTATCAAGGCCTTCTTTTATGTGTCGAGGATACAAATATAGCGGTGAACAATACTTTGGAAACGTTACTAAATTTGCAAGATCAATACTTGGAGTACCCTTTACGGTTTTAAAAAAATCTAGCAGCTCAACAATGTTCATCCAATTATATATTGATATACATATAACCGGAATAACATGTCTTCCTTCTACTGCATGATATCTATTAATATTATTGATTGTTTTTTCAAAATTACCACCACGAATCCAATCATATAAGGCATAAGTTCCATCGATGCTAGCTTGTATATGAACTTCTTCTATTTTGTGAAGTAAATCAATAACTGTATTAGTTACTAATTGAAAATTAGTACATATCTCTACACGACACTTAGGGTTTGTTTCTCCTAATAATTTTAATATCTTTATATTATTAGGATCTGCAAAAGGTTCACCACCTTTTATAGTTAAATGCTGTAAATGCGGAACTATTTTTAAAATCTTATCAACGTCATTATCAGTCATTTTATAAATTTCTGTATGAAACTTATGGTTTTCATTTCTCCAATTTAATCCAACATCAATAGCATGTTGTTCGTATGGAGCCCATTTAGATGAATATTTACCAGAGCATGTAACACACATTTGATTACAAATATTGCTAGTAGTAATTTCTAAATAACGTATAGGTATTGTTTTACTAGAAATGTCTTGCTCATATGTAGGAAAACTAAATTTATTATAAGAATCAAATCTTGCTATTCTTCCTGCTTCATAATGAACTTTGCACACATCGCATTGATCCGGAAATTCTTTTAATTTAAATTTTTTTCTTAAATCATTATATACACTTGAATTAAAAAAATCAGAAACATCATCTATATCTTTAATATGTCCAACAGGAACATGATCACCTGCACAACATAACACAAGTTCTCCTATAGGATTAATTGTAATTCCAGTATCTGGTACTAAACATTTCATTGTGGTTTATTTAATGTGTGATTATAATGAACTAGTTTTATATTAGGATTCCAATCATCTTGTTTAAGATAATCTTCTCCTGATACTTCTATATATTTATTTGTTAATTCTTCGAACCAAAAATGGCTATAATCGTTTTTCCATCTTGTAACCCAACTAGCAGGTGCAAGTTTTAATTTTAATTTTTCGTTAACGCTATCTTCTACAAAATATTGTTCGCCATTTACTGGACCAATTGTAGTTTTATTTTTAATATAATGTATTTTCCATTTTTCAATATCAGACATAAACTTTTCATATATGTAATTACAGTCAATCGGATAATATTTAAAAAATCCACCATTTAATTTATAACCTGGCGCATCTCTCCACCAACCATGAATTGATAAAAATTCACCTTTTTCTATTGGATAATTAAATAAATCCATGTAATCATTTTCTAAAACAATATCTAAATCAATTACACAAACAGGTTCGGTATCTTGTAAAGACATCGGATACATTTTGTTCCATTGTAACGGAACATTAGGAGCAATTTGATCTCGTATCCAATTTATTTTACCAAGTTTATTTTCTAAATATTTTTCAAACTCTGGCCCATATTTTTCACCTATACTTACACAATATATTTTCATAAAAATAAGCCAAACTTTTTATTCATAACGTGAAACATTTTTGCATCTTCTTTCCACACATCTACATCAACTCTCCAATGCCAATCATCTGTAATATAATCTATTTCTACATCATTAACAACCCTTTTATAAGCAAATACTGTTTCATTATCATAACCAAATACTCTTTTTATATTATGAGGATACATAGAATCTTCATCATCTTTTACATAAGTCATTAAATCTAAAGTCTTATTAAAATCACCAAAATAATTTAATTGATTTATTATCTTACTTGACGAAACCATAATTGCTGTATTAAAAACGTCTGTTTCTGGTTCGTAACCTTCCTGAAATAACATGGCATGGCAATTCCAATATTTTGATGCAGGATTTCTTATACATGTATTATAACATTTAGAAGATACTATCTTTCCCCATAGTGCTAAAGAATTATTTTCAGCACAAGCAAAATGTGTATCTATTTTATGTGCTTTAAATATATCATCCTTTGTATTCGGTATAACATCGAAATCTAAATAGCAAACATTATCGTATTTCAATGCCATTTCTTTCATTAACCATTGCTTATAAAAATTTACAACATCATACTCAGATATTTGTGAATATTTTTTTTGAAATGATTTAAAATACTCTTTATATTGATTATCATTTTCAAATAAAATATAGTCAGCTCCTATTGATTCTGCATAATCTTTTTTTACTTTATTTAATTTATCATAGTTTCTTTTAAATGCCAGTTTAGTTTCTAAACTCTTGTTTGTTTTTATTTGTACACCATTTTCCCACCAACCAGGATTATCTAAATTATCATCTTCAATGTCAATGTATATGCTATAAATTACGTTCATTGACCTATTACCATAAATCTATTAAAATCCCCAAGATCTAAAGATGCTTTAGATACAATCCATTTTTTTGATAATAAAGGTTCAACAAACTCGCAAAATTCTTCAAGTGTATTCGAACAGTTAATATGAGAATCTAGCTCATAATAATTATTAGTTTGTAATACTATCAAAGATTCTTTATTTTTCATTTGTATAAAGTTTACAAGATCATTTTTATCCATGTGTTCGCAACTCGTATTAATAATTATATTTGCATTTAAATCTTTAGAATCAAGGCAATTTTCAACTTTAAATTCTATATTTCTATCGTAAAATAATTTATGACCATAATGCTCTGTCATAGGATCCATATCCCCACAAACGATATGATTATCATTAAATCTATCTCGTAAAAGATGACCAAGCAATCCATACCATCCGCCGGCAATATACATTTTGCAATTATCTGGAAACAAATTTTTGTGAATAGGAGTTAATGTATCAACAAGCCATTGTTTACTATTCCAATGATTGTCATCTAATGAATGCACAATATCCTTTATGCGATATAAATCATCTACACCGTATTGTGATTCATCATATATTTCTTCTATAATCTTAAGACTACGATATAGAATTTGTTCCTTCAAAATTTACCTCTTCAAATGTTGTCACTGGTGCTTTTTTATCTGGCTCATGCTTATATGATTGTATAAAATCGTGTGGAAAAGTATTATATTCAAAATCTTCATGTACTATATAACGATCTATTCCAACGTATTTTCTTAGAAAATAATCTTTATATCCTGAATTATAGAAGTGATTCCACAATTCAGCAATATCTGATTGATTTGTATCCCAAGCTAAAACAGATGAATTTATATCTACATCATAATTAGATAATCTTTTATATAAATTAGATTTCTTCCAATGACAATCAATAACTGTTAGTTTATTCCAATCTATTTTATCAACTATATAAAATGGATCTGAATTTATTTTTACATCTAAATCAAAATATAAGTTTTTCCCGGGATAAACTAGTTTATCAGGAAAAAATTCTTTATCAAACATTTTAAGTTTATTCCACCATTTTTTTAATAATGGTTTTTTAGGGATAGAAATGACCTTTAAACCTGCTTTGACTAAAGCCTCTACATCTCTATCTGTATAACAATAATAGTCGTGATTTGGATAATTGTAATTCTTTAAAGAATTATATAAATTAATAACATGATCATTCGAGTACTTAGTACCCCATTTAACAAATATAATATTCATTATATTAATGAAAGCAATTCAGCAATTGTTTTTGCTTTTCTTATACTTGTTTTTATTTTTTTAGATTTAGAATTTTTAACAGAATCTAATTTAAAAGCTTCTAATTTAAATTTAAATAAATATTCTTCATTTTTATCATTATGAGTAAGTAATTGAAATACTTGTTCAGGTGTTACAACCATTTCTTGTTGCAATTGTTCTTTAATTATTGCAAGTTCTTTTTCAAGAACTTCAGAATCGGCCACAGTAAAAGGTTTATTAACAAATTCTTTCATATTTTCGTTTACTCTTTCAATATCTTCCACAAGAATCTTATTATCTCTTGCTAAGATTTGAACTTCACCGTCTTTTAAGTTAACGCTTGTTATTAAATTATCTATTTCGCCTTCTTTTCCTTTAACTAATCTTATTAAATCCGTTACTTCAGATCTTTTTGTATTCAATTCGTCAACTAAGTCAGGATATTTTTCACCTAATCTTTTAGTTACTTCTACTTTGACTCTTTTTTCTCTAAGAGCTATTTCTGCTTGAACTCTTCTTTCAACTTCAGTATCAACTATAGGTCTGATATAATTATCAAACTTTTTCTTTTCCTCTAATTTCCATGTCTCAGTTCGATCCCACACAGCTTTCTCAGTTGTGTGTTCCATAAGTTGATTCCACTGTAATTGAGTTGGATCCGAAGATATAACTTGTTCTATAAGTTTTTCTTCTGGTGTTTTCCACATAACTGCTACGTTAAGGTGGTCTTCATCTATAAATCTCGCTTCAATAAATTCATAACCAGGTTGCATATTTAATCTCTCCGTATTCGTAAAAATGTTGTTTTAATTGTTATTGGTGTCCCAGCTGGAAAATCTTGAGTTCGATAATCATCACCGCTTACTTCAATAGAACCAGTAGCTTGATTGTTTAATCTTGTATCTGTCATACCTGTACCCATATTAGCTCCAGTTGCAGTGTGTGTGGAACCATCAAAATATCCATATCTTATTTTATATCCAGCATCTGTAAAAGCAGTACGTCTTACAACTTGCTGCAATAAAGCTCTGAAAGTTGCAGGTTTATATTCTGCCAAATCTCCGTCTGGAAGTATTGTCATAGGATATTGATGAGTAGGATTAGTAATATTATTAACTTGAGCTAAATAATATGACGTGATGTTAGTAGGTTGATCTTGCGTTTCTGGTATAGATCCAGCCGTATAAGCAGTAGCATCCGCACGAGTATCGATATACATTGCGCCATTTGCGGTATCGACAGTATGTCCTGCTAAAGTAGTTGAAGTCGTTATCTTATGTGTACCGGGTTGATCTGTACCATCAGTTAATAAAACTATTGCAGGATAAATAAATGTATCTTTTACATCTTGTAATGACATGTGTTTAATAATACCAGATGCATCATAATAGCAAGGTAAATTACCGGTATATTCGGAAGTTCCGACACCAGAATGTGACTGAGATACTTTATCAAATGTTGTTGTTATAATTGAAGTATTAGGTGCATCTTGAAAACTACTAGGATGAGTAACAAAAGTACCAGCCTGTAATCGAGTTTCGGTCAATGAATCCATACTACCGCCGGCTATAACTACGCCTAATCCTGGATAAGGAGAAGCACCCCATTCGTATCTAACTGCATTAACAATTTCTGCTAATTGAGCTTGAGTCATATTTTTCAATGACCCATTACTACGATCGTAATATAAAGGAAAACGATAGGCCATTTAAGACCCCGGAGTTCTAAGCGTTTTTAATACACTTCCTGATGAATCGAATATTTGTAACGTTACAACATTATCAAAGTTAAAACTTGTAAAATTTGTTATTGTTCTTACACCGGCCGAATCACGTGTTTTAATTGAATTAATTGCCGCAACAGTATTAGTTGTTACAGGTGTAGCTAAAGTAGATATGTCACCTAAATTAGTCGATATAGTATTTGTTTTAGTCACCCATTGTGAAATTGTATCGGATAAATTAACTGTTGTAACGGCCATCATTAACCTCTATCATTTTATTTAAAAGTTGTTTCATTTCTTGAAGTTCACTTCTTAATTCTTTTATTTCATTTTGTTGTTTTTTCTGCTGAGCTTTTCTTATACGCGCTTGTGTCATTTCATTTACATTTGTATTTATTATCGCTCCAGATTGACCATCTCTCATAAGATATGAATGCCCTTCAACTTTTACATAACCACTCATTATGTCACCATCGCAATCACTCTAAGATCTTTTAATGTTGGTATCTTAGATTGATTTGTTGATCTCATAACAATCTTAATTTGAAATTTTGTAAATGCATCTAAATTACCAATTTGTCCACCTGGTAGATATTCGTATTCTCTAAAGGTTTGATTATCATCATCAGCTGGATTATTACTAAATTCTGGCTGTAATATAAATGCTTGAGTAGATAAATCTTCATCTGAAGTAGCTGTTCTAAAATAAACTTTAAATTCACAAGCAGCAGGTCTATTAGCCGCAAATAATATTTTTAATCCAACTGCTGACTCTTCTAAGTTAACCGGTCTTGTTAAATGTTTAGCAGCGTGTGTACCATCAGTAGGTTCAATTTCATCAGTAAAAGAAGTTAATATAGGTTTAACGCCTAAAGTGGCATTATTGCTTGAATGTTGTTTATCAATTAAATTTTCAAATCCAACTAAGTTTGCTCTTTGTAAATCAATAACAGGAGAAACTTTTGTATCATTTGTAGCCAAATTTAATTTAATAGTTGCGGACTTTGCACCACTTAGATGTTGCGCCGGCGCTGCATTTGAATCTGTAAGGATATATCTTGACATATCTGTATAATTAAATTCATTTAAAATAATATCAGAAAAGCTGGTTTCCTTTGAATATCCATGACTACCATTAGTTCTACTGGTTTGACTTCCTAAAGAATTAGGTGCTCCGCCAAAGGATCTTCCAAGTGTTAATTTAGCTTGAGCTGTAATTGAAGTATTTCGTATTTGTAAATTTCGAATTTGAGGTAAAAATGTATTTAAAACAGTATTAGCAGTAACAACTACATTCGCGCCTCCGCCTCTTACGTTTGCGTTCGGATTAGAACCAACCGTAAAGGTATATCCTGTATGATCTACTTCTGAAATAGTTCTATTTCCGTTTATAAGAGAAGCTGATACAGTTGCAATTGCATCAGTTACTCCACTTATTGTAACTTTATCTCCTGTGTTAAAACCATGTCCTGTATGAAATACTCTTATATTATTATTACCACTAGTAGTTTGCATAGGGTTAGTTGCAAGTTTTTCAGTTGATGGAGTAGCGTTATTTAATATTGCTGAACTGCTTGTATTAAAATCTGCTCTAAATAAAGTAAACATTAAATCTTTACTTTGTTCAGGTGTCCATGTTGAACCATTTTGTGATAAAAATAATGAACCGAGAGTAGGTTGTTTAGCTATTCTTTGTGCAGTTGTACCAACAACAAACTCATAAGTTTCTGCCACGTAAACTGTATAAGCTGTTGATTCTGCAAGAAGAACAATCGCATATTCTTCACCAGGTGCCAAGTAAATTGGTTCATCAAATTTAAAATCAGTTCCCGCACCTTGTACACCACCCATTGTTGCACCACTTAAAGCGGTTGCATTAACATTAGCAGGTTCTACAAACTTAACAGCTTGCGGTAAAGGTTGATTTACAGGAACTCCATTTTCCATTGGTCTTATCTGACACTGAACAGGCACACCATGATTATCATCTTTTGTTGCAAAATAAATCTTTACTTTAGTTATAAACACACCATTTGGATTATCGATAGGATCAACTAAGAAAGATTGTGCCAAAGGATCTACCCAATTTGTCCATGATTGTGTGTTTTCTTCAATAATAGTTTGAACTCTTTCAACACGTGTTGAAGTAAATATTCTTTGTCTTGTTTCTAATGTACCAGCCGAAGTAAAAGAAGTATTAGCTGAAGATATAGAATTTGAATCTATACCACCACTAATATCTAATAATTTAAATTGTTGCGTACCCGTATTAAACTGTAATGTATTATTGCTTGGAATAATAAATGAACCCGTAATAGTTCCATTACTATCAGAAGTAAGATTTGTTGAACCATCTGGGTGAGCAGTGGCACCAGCACTTACTGCGCCAGCATCTGTTCTTGTAGAATATCGAGCAAATGATTCTTGTCTTGTAAAGTTATCAATTGATGAATTACCAAAATATGGAAAGTGTCTTGTTTTTCTTCTTAAACCTTGAGCTCTAAAATATACTTTAATTGATCTCATAAATGGTAATATTGAAACACTTAATACTCTTTCACCAACTTGCGTGGTTACTGTATCAAATCCTCCACTAATTGTAACACTTCTTGTATTTGTTCTAGAAAAATCTCTTCTTCTACCAGTTGCTGCTACTGATGTTTCTCCAACATTCCATGAAGTTGGTTGACCAATCCAATTATCTCTAAAAGAGGCTAAACTTCCAAACTGAATTTGTGTTGGTACTGTTTGAGTTACAGTTCCACCGCCATTAACTTCAGCCGCAGCAAATTGTGTTTCTACCCATGTATCTGTAGAAGGTGATAATTCGATATGACCATTAGATCTGATAACTGCGAATGGATTAATATTTTCTGTAGTAGTTGCAAGATTTTGATTGATATATTCTACTGCAGAATCTGACATTGATAAGTATAAGTTATCTCCGCGAAGAGCAGCATTACTTTGAGCATCATCCGAATCATATAATAATCTATTAACTTTAGATATAACTAATGGCGTCAAATAACCAGCTTGCGGATCAATACTTGCTCTTTGTTGATTATTAGTAATATCTGTAAATGAATAATCTCTAAAATTATCTACTAAAAATCCAGACTTAACTCTTGAATTACCAGCAGAATCAACAACGTTAAGTGTTGATGTATTTAATTCTAATAAACTTAATGATGTAACTTCATCTAAATTATCAATTCTTCTTTCTAATCTTGCAATGTCAGCCATTTGAAATCTTTTATTTGCGTATGGCTCTGTAGTAATGTCTTTTGTATTAATCGTATTTCCACCTAAATTAATATTATAAAGCGGCATAGCTCCGTTTGGAAGATTTGGTAATTCAGGATCAAAGCTTGGTAAACCCTGTATATAATCAACAGATCCAGTTGCAGATCTTCCACCTCTAAGATTTGAAGAGCTTGCAACTAAACGATCTTTTCTTCCTAAAAAATATGTTACATTTGCTTGAACTGTTCCACCGGGTTGTGGTAATAAATGAATTAATGGTACTGTACCAGCAACATCTGGACCATTTGAATCAAATGTAATATTATGATGACCATTTGCTTTTAATGTATCACCGGCCGAATCAAAATCATGTTGTAGTACACCTACCGGTCTAAAATCTAAAACATCTCTTAAATTAACTTTTTGTCCATTACCTTTTGTATAATCAGGTATTGTTTCATATGTTACACCGGTGCCATCTAATGAACCTACTGCATTTGAGTTATTCTTATAAGAAGTAGCACTAAAATAACATTTTTGTCCACCAACACCAGTCACAGAAGCTTCATGCTCAAAATACTGATATCTTACAAATACATTGGCAGCTGGCATATCTACATTCTTTTTAGGTAACAATCTTCCGATACCGTAATAGTTATCTCTTTGACCGTTATCTAATTCAAAATTACCAGATATGTCTACACCATTTGAATCTGTTTCTTTAACTGATTTGATTGCAAAAATATCAGGTTTATCTAAACTTATAAATTTAAATCCACGACCATCTGAATCAGAAGTTGCACCTCGAGTTATTGTAGTCTCTTTTAATGTTTTTGTTCTTTCTGCTACTGATGTAGATCCACTCATTTGTACTTGTGCAAGCACATTAAATGTTTTAGATCCAGAAGGTAAGCCAGTAACTGAAAAAGTAACATTACCTGCTTCAACTGAACAAACTGCGCCTTCAACGATTCCTTCTCCAACTTCTGATACTACCCAGCTTGATCCACCAAAGAATGCATCACAGCCAGCAGGTAACCCACCGCCGTTTGTACCAGAAATAGAAGTCGCTGCGCTCGATGTTGTAAAAGTAAATTTTCTTTGTACGATCATCGATGAACCAGTAATGCCATCAAATTGTGGTCTATTTTTTGGAAGTGAAAATAACAAATCATTATTAATAGTATTTTTAAGAACAGCTTGATCGCCTTCTAAAACAACATTCATAAAATTTGTTTGATCTCTACCAATACTTCTTACAAAAGAAAATGATTGACCAACTTTCATTCGAACATCAAATAAATGCATTCGATATCTACCAGTTGTTTCTCTATAAAGTCCACGACAACGAGCTGATCCAATAACTAATGCTGCATGATCAGCAGTATTACCACCGGCTGTTCCTTGTCCTGCAGAAAACGCTGCATATAAATTTAATTTTTGAAAATTAGATATATCTGGTATATTATTGTTTTCTAAACTAGCAGAATCACTTGAGTGATCACCGGCAACTACAACGTAATTACCTAAATTAGTACTAATTAATTCACCATCAACTTCTTGAGTTGTAGTCGGTCTATCAACTTCGACACTTTTTGCATCTAAATCTAATCTGTAACCGTCGACATACGCAATGCCATCCGATATATTATAATTGACTTTTGTAGAAGTTATTGAACTCGGATTTAAATCAAATCTTTTTACAATATAATTACCTGATTCCTCTTTTGTTCGAAGAGCCAATACTTCTTGTAATTGTTTATATGAATTATCTAAATTAATTTCATCAGAAAGTTTACCATTTACAATATTTGCTAAGTATATAAAATTATTACTACCAGCAAGAACTTTTGTTGTAAGAGTTAATTGTATTCGATATCTATCTGCACCGGGTGATGATAAATTCGGTGCTGATCCTTGATTATCAAATAAAGACGTATCATCATCAGTATTAATAACTTGTTCAGCTATTTGAAATCCTAATACTGTATTAGGTATTGGTGAAAATCTTTGTACTATAACTGTTTGAGCTTTACAAAATACAAAATGTCCTTGTACAAAGAAACTACCTTTATCAATATTTGCTTTTAATCCTAAACCAGATATGTTTTGTCCTGTACTCGGATGTCCAGCGGTTAATGCCATATCAGGATAATTTACAGCATCATTAAACAAAGTTGAATCATTAGCTGCAACTATTCTTTGTAACATATTACTTGCTTGCAACCTTACTGGTGCTGATCCAGCTGTACCTGAACTTGTGCTTACATATTCTACAATTAATGTATCAACATTATGATTAACTGCACTTCCACCACCAATAGCAATATCTGAAGTCGATGCATTTGCTACTAAAACTTCTTTAATTCTAATAATAAGATTGTTTGTACTATCTTTATAATATTTTCCAACAAGCGTTGACGGAGTTGATGGTAATTGATTTGTAGCTAAGTTAACAAATTCGACTTTATTATCAATTGTTAAACCACCGCCAGTAACTGCTCCACCTTGTCTAAAAATATTTGAACCAAATCTCTCGATTTCTTTTTGAATAATAGTTTGCATTTGTGTAAGCTCACGAGCTTGTAATGCTTTACCACTATTAAATAGTATTCTGTGAAAATTATCACTGTCTGCAAAATCGTCTTTGTAAACGTTGCTGAAAGTTACATTTGAAAGATTTGTTGCCATTTTTTATCTCTACTATATTGTAAGTACAATTTTTATATCTTCAGTTTGTGAAGCAGATCTTATAATTCTCGATCTATTATCAATATACAGCACGTCACCACTAAATCTATTAATAGCTCCTAAATTCGCTATTTTAGGTTGACTATCAGAATCTACTGTTCCAAAAACACCAGATGTATTTCCTTGAAGAACTTCTGAACCTGAAAATGTACCGTGTCTAAAATCTGATCTATGATTAAAATGATAATGAATCTGTAAAGCTCCACCGCCTGTACTATCTATGTGATCAATATGAGCTACAGTACCGCTTGTTTGTCCTATTATTTTTTCGTCTTTAACAAAAGCCGGTTTAGTTGTTAATGTTACAATTCGATTTGCTCTTGCATCTGTTACTTGAACTCTATTTCCTGCAGTTGCACTATCAATATAATCTATATTTTTAAATAATGTTATTTGTCTAAAATCAGATTGTCCACCAAATGTACCGGTAGTTGTTATTGAAAAGTTATTATTTTGAGCTCCTGCGGGTTTGGCGTTAAACATTAAGGAAGATGATTTTAAATCTTTTCTTGCATCAAAACCAAATCCCTTTGTCGGGCCAAGTATTGGACGTAGAATTGCTGGTTTGCTTGGCGTACCACCACCTGATAATTGTGCACGTGCGAAATCATATCCTGAACCAAATCCTGAATCACTTACCACGCAATTCATATCAATCTTTCCTACGGTCGTACCATTAAGAGTGACCGTACCGGCAGCACCAGTTCCGTTTCCGATAAAATTTAATGTTGGTGTACTTGAATAACCAGCACCCGGATCTACGACTTCAACACCAATAATTTGACCAGGCACTGAAGTTTTTCTTATTTTAGCTTGATCTTGTTCAGCCGCACCACTCGCAGTAGATGAATCAAAAACTCCGACTGGCATAAAATTAGAAGATAAAAATGCTGCAACTTTAACCACTGAAAGTTCATACAAATATTTCCAAATATAACCATCAGCTGTTTTAAACGATTGATGATTTCCTACACCTTCAGTAGCAAAACTTGGTTTTATTGTAGATGGTTGTGCAACACCAGAAGTATTACGATTGTTTGCTAAACAAATATAAATTTGTTGATCTTCAGTAATTACATAATAAGGTTGAGTTGGATATCCAACTTGGTTATCGTTATATGCAGAATATATTGTACCACTTATCCAATTATTTCTTGGAATACTAAAAGTCATTGCGGTTTCAGAAACTTTAATGATTGATTCTAAATTATATCGAGCTTCTTGCTCATCTCTTCTTACTCTTACTGGATCTACTGTGTTATCAGAAGCACTATCGTATTGATCACTTTTACCGATACCAATATAGAAATGATTACTATCAGTCGTGTTTATTATTTCTTTATGCAATAATTCAGCAAAATTAAATTTTAAAGCTTCTGTTGCTATAGCAGTCATGGTGTTATTCCTATATCTCTAATTTTAACGCTTTTAAACGAACACTTATTGCAGTTGTGCTACCACTTAAATTTTTAACTTGCATTGAAACTCCTAATACATTATCAGAATCTGTATAGCCAATTATGCCAGGTGCAAATCTGATAGCGCTATCTGCTTGAGTTACAAATTCAGTTATTAAACCTTCGCCTACCGGAGAAGCTAATTGTCCTCTACCTATATCAGCTACACGTAAATCTGAATCAGTATAAAGTTTAATATAAGATGCGGCACTTGGTTTAATCTCATGCAATACAAATGACTTACCAACATCGCTATCAGCAAAAGTTAAATTATCTTGGTCATTATTACTAATTGAGGCAGTAGTTTCTGTTTTAGTTACTCGCGCGCGCATATCGTATAATTCTGTAAAATTAGAATTAATCTTCGTACCGGCAGATCGTAGTGTATCTCCGGTTCCGTCGTTAGCTGCGCTGCCTGTTGCTATTACTTGTTTTGCCATGTTTCACTCTTAATTTATGTTATTTATAAAGGTTAATATGCAGAATCGCTCAAATATGTAGTAAACTTATCATCGTCCATAGTTTCTATTGTTAATGAAAAATCTGGTCTAGCATTTGCTGCAGTTGCGCCTGTATCACTATCATCAAATGTAAATGAATTAGGCGTAAGTATTTCTGCAATATTAGAATAAAATTTATTTAAATTACTTGATATTAAAAATTGAATATCTATTATTGATGTACCGTATGGATCAACTCTATATGCATCATTTGTAGTATAAGTTACATCACCACCAGAATCTAATAATACAGTCATTTCTCTGAATGGTATAGTAGGTGCAACATCTTGCTGAACCGTTCCGTCAGATCTTACTCCAGTTAGTGGAGTTACAAAAGCTTGACCTACTGTAACTAAATCAGGACTATCAGGTTCAAGTGGATCAATAAGAAATTCACCAGATGGTACACCAACATCTAAAATACCTTCATCAACCGCAATAACTTCACCTGCAAAATGAAATCCAGCTGGATGTACAAACTTTTTATATAACGTTTCATAATCTAATGTCGATATACCGCACTTAATTAATATTGAAAAGACTTGATAAATGCCTGCGTTTACTAAAAATTTTTGAGCTTCAAATCCAATATTAGATTCACCAACCGTAAATATATCTTTTTTAGGATAACTAATTTCTGGTTCTAAACCAAAGAAACCACGAAAAAAACCTTGTGCTGAGTTAAATGATCCTTTTGCTCTATAATAATCACCAAGTAATTTAGTCATTAATCTTGGTTTTTGAAAGAATGATGCTGATTTTAATCCATTGCCTATTTCTTCTATGATTGAATCAAGCTCATCTGCATCGACTCTGTCTGCATCTCTTGCGTGAATAAGTTGTTTAATCTTATAACCAAAACCTCCAGCCTGATCGCTATCTAAAAAATCTTGATACTTTTCTAAAAATTCAATTAATTTAGAATTTTCTTCACCAAAATATTGCGGTACTACTTCACCAACTTTAGATGTTGTTAAAGTAATATTTTTCCGATTATAATCTTTTACTGTATGAGCCATATTATGTTGTAATTACCGCTAATGTATTTTGTGTATCAATGGTACCAGAAGAAAGCGAAGTATCTTTATCATATAATAATACGTGACTTCTTAATGGTTTAATTGTACTTTGATTATCAGGCGTTGCACTTATTTTTATAAATGCTCCTTCGTGTGCACTAATGTTAAATGTATCATCTAAACGAACTGTACCATTTAAACGATCATAACTTCCGGCATTTTCATTAAGTATTCCGCTTGTATTAACATCGACAATTTCTAATGTTGTTGAGCTAAGCTTATTACGCAATCTTGCTAATACTCCGTTAAATGTAAATATTGACGAATTAATGATATGTAATTCATCGTCTGGTAATGCAAGTCTTGCAGGAAATTCTACTGATACCGGCGCTGAAACATTAAATTGAAAATCTGTAGGTGCAGATATTCTTCTTTGTAGATTAACAGTTGCACTACTATTTAAAATTGCTGGTGATAATGCATCAAGTTCTGTTAATAATGCAGATCTTCGAAATGTTCTTCCAAACAATCCTAAGTTAGCTGTAAAAAATTCACCGACTTTATTTTTAATTAGAATTTGCGTAGAGTTTACGGTATCACCACTTAAATCAGGATCAAAATCAAATTTAACATTAACTTCCATATGAGTTTCGGTAGGATCAACAAAAACGGTATCAATTGACATTACAGATAAATTAGCTGCAAAGTTTGATTTAATAGAATCTTTTGTTTCTTGTTGGATATTAGAGGCTATAGCAGTTTTAAATTTTAAACTTACATATACATTACCAAATGTAGCAGGAATGTTATCTTGACCACCCCAAGCAATCACATCATCTAATACATTATTATATCTTCCAATAATTAATGTTTTATAATCTTCTGCTGTAACCATTCTTTGTTGTGCAGCAAACGCAGTTGGCGCATTTAATTTTATTGAATCAAGAGATTCTTTATCGGCACCACCTGCAGAATTTGAAACTTTTGTAACAGTTAAATTATAAGTTGTACCGCCTATAGATATTGAATTTGCTCCGGTAAATGAAGATGCATTATTTGCAGTAGCACCTTTTGTAGATAAGTACGTTGCAATAATTTGATTTCCTGCGATAGGTGCTTGTCCTAATACATTACCTTCACTGAATATGAGTTCATAAAATCCATTAGGTGCTTCTCTTACGATATAAACTTTTGATGTTGGTGTTATATTAACAGCATTACGAATATCTGCAAATTCAGTAAAACTTTGTGAATTTACATTATCGAATACTCTAACTACTAATGTTGAAGTATCTACGTTTGTATCAGGTATAACATAAACTGCATTATCAGATTGATTACCTACTAAAAATGTTTTAGTTTTTTGTACGCCTTCTTTAATGACAATGCTACTTGTTCCATCTGGATTTTTAAATGTAAATCCTCCTGATCCATCATTCAATGCACTTGTTTCACTTATAGTACTAAATGTATAAGTAACGTCGTCAATTGATGATGTAAAGGAACTGAATCTTGGAAGAGAAGCACTTCCAGTAATAGTATCACTAGTATTTGCAGTTACAGTAACAACTGCTTGAGAACAAGTATTCGATCTTGGATAATAACCTAAATTTGCTGCATGCGATAATACAGATGATCTTAATTGTGCGGTATTTAAAAATGCTTCATTTAATGCAAAGTTTGCTGTTAATCCATTAATATGTGTATTATATGCAAGAACATCTAATATATTACTTAAACCCGAGGCTTCGAAATCATAATCTGCAAATTCTGTTTGTTGTGCAAAATAACTTTTTAAATTTGCTTTAATCGTATTAAAATCTAAATCGGATGATTTTATTGTTGTAGCCATTATCTTAACCTCGTAAGTTCTACGTTTAATTCTACGTTTTCAAATGTGTTAATAATTTGGAATCTTATAATTAATTCTATAGAATTATAATCAGGTCGCGCATTAGCTTTTAAAGATCTTATAATTGCTCTTGGTTCATAATTGTTTATTGCAGCACTTACATGATCCATAATTTCCATTTCATCTAAATCTTCAATATTTTCAAATAAGAAAGCGTGTAAATTACCTCCAAAGAAAGGGGTAAAAGGTTTTTCGAAATGATTAGTTAATAATATATTTTTTACAGCTTGTTTAACTGATGCAGCATCTGTTTTCTTAAAA
>CEVP01096972.1_pt1 | contig 20506 bp, 11 predicted proteins | sample 427071 | NCBI WGS metagenome assembly CEVP01 (sample SAMEA2623808, study PRJEB7988) | marine metagenome | isolation source: saline water (ENVO:00002010), including | reverse complement strand
ACTAGGAAAGGAGCTAATTCAAAAATCACCTTATCTGCTCTTGATGGTACCATGTGCTCCTTGGTAAGGAACTTCATTCCATCAGCAATATTTTGGAAGAAACCTGGGAAGATTGTCACGCCGTACCATGAACGGTTGCCTACTCTGTTGACCATTTCTTGCTCGTGTCCTTTGTTTCCAGCAACTTTGTTTAGCCATTTATTGATTGCACCAACTGGCTTACCTAGGCCGTATGGAATCATATTCCACCATTCACCAGCAGTAACACCATTTTCTCCAACCCACAAAGAACGTAGTGCGGTTGTAGCGCCACGGCGGTCGTTAACACGAGCGTAGAATTTTCTTTCAATCCACAGAATCATGAACATCGAGAGCATGATTCCAGCAAATGTGACCAAACATGTAACTAGAGTGTAGACAAAGAATGCGATGTCATTAGACGACGATTCTAGGAAAGTGTCCTCGAGAACTGAAGAAAATAGTTCTCTTGTTCGGTAGTAAACGAAGTCGTGAAGTCCTAACCAGTCATCCATGATAATCACCTCAACGGTCAGTCTCCCCGATACATGGATCAAAGCTACCCATAATTGCAGGAATATCTGCAACCTTGTAACCGATCATTGTCTTAGCGACATATGGAATTGTAATGAACATAGGAGACCTAATCGATACACGGTAAGGGTGTTTCCCTCTACTGTCTCCTCCTCCTTGAATGTAGAAATTGGAAACTCCTCTAGTACACTCGTAAGTGCTGAATCCAGTTGCTCCTTCTGGAGCGCGGGTTGGCGCCTTGGTGATTAACATCTCATCTCCAGGCTGGTAGTGAGTGTTTGCACCTCCAGGGATCTTCTCGATAGCGTCCAATAGCATTCGGCATGATTGGCGCATTTCTTCCATTCTAACGCGGTAGCGGTCGTAGCAATCTGCCCCTTTGACGCTGGTAGGTTTCTCTACAGCAGGCTCCCAATCTACTTGGTCATAAACGGAGTAAGGGTTAGTCCATCTAGCATCGGTGTTAACTCCTGCAGCGCGGATGTTTGGACCGGTTACACCTGCATTGATTTGGTCTTCAGCGGTTGCATAACCTACACCCTGCAATCTTACGAGCCAAATTGTAGATTCGTCGAGAAGCATCTCGTACTCATTGATTCTGTTTTCGAATAATTTGACCTTAGCCTTCATTCTGTTTGCCCATCCAATAGGGATGTCTCTCTTGACACCTCCAACTCTTGGATAGTTGTAGTGCATCCTAGAGCCGCCAAGTTCTTGCAGTAAATCGAGGAACATTTCTCTGTCACGTAGACACCATGTCATCAATGTCAAGTTTCCAATATCTGGGCCAAATGCACCAAGCCACATCAAGTGGCTAGCGAGTCTCTGAATTTCAGCAGCCATCAATCGAATGTATTCGGCACGCTCTGGGACTTCTGCTTCCAGCAAATCCTCTGCAGCCATGATGTAAGAGTGAGCCCATGTCATTGCACTTACGTAACAAAGGCGGTCGCAGTAAGGAGTGATTTGAGTGAAATCTCTAGCTTCACAAATCTTCTCTACCCCACGGTGAATGTATCCTAATTCTGCTTCAGTATCGGTAACGGTTTCCCCGTCCACCTTTACACGCAGAGTCCACAATCCGTGAGTCATCGGGTGTTGAGGCCCCATTGTAATCCACATTTCTGCCATGATAACACCTCACTTAACTCGGCCCTCATCCACCGGTTTTCTATCGAATCCTTGCGGATCATCGTACATTTCATTGAAATCGTGATATCGAATCTTATGCTGTCTTTGCAGAGGATGGAATCCAACTGGCGAGTCGTGAGGATTTAGCACACGGTGCATGTTTTCGTGGCCTTCGAAATCAATTCCGACCAGGTCCCATGTTTCTTTTTCATTCCAATCTGCTCCAACCCACAAATCTTGAATCGAAGGCACAGAAGGTGAATCTCCTGCTTCTAGCGGGATAAAAATCTCGAACTCCATTGGGATGTCATCGCCTTCGAGGCTTTCTCCTTCATACACTACCATGGTGTGCGGCTCTACGTTATGTATTGGCCATCGGTGCATGTGATACGCGACTTCCCAACCTCTGTCTGCATCGCCTGAAGGGTAGTGAGTCCCAGTAATCATTGCACAATGATTCACACCTAGTTCATTCTTCATGTGCTTAGCAACCGCTCTCCATTGCTCAGGAGAACAAATAATTCTAACAAACTCGTACTTCTTTCCAGCAGGATGTGCAACAACTTCGGCACTAACGCCAGCATCGCCAAACCTCGCTGATAGATTTTCAGCGGCAGCTTTTGCTGCAGAAGAGTTCTGCTCCATGGTAATCGTAGTTCCCATTTCAGTCATCTCCTACAATTACTGGCTTGTCGCCATCACGGCCGGTCGAAGGCGCTCCGCCAATCCTGATTATCTTCTCTCGAAGTTTACCGAAACCATCGATAAGTGCTTCAGGACGAGGTGGGCATCCAGGAATGTAAACGTCTACTGGGATTACAGTGTCGACGCCTTCCAAGATATTGTAAGATTGATAGTAAGGTCCGCCTGAAATTGCACATTCTCCCATTGCGATACAATACTTTGGCTCTGGCATCTGCTCCCATAGGCGGACAATTGGGTCTGCGAATTTCTTTGAAATTGGTCCGTTAACCAACAAAACATCGGATTGACGAGGACTAGAGCGGAACAATACTCCGAATCTGTCGCCGTCGAATCTTGGAGTTGCTGAAGCGGCCATCTCAATCGCACAACACTTGATTCCAAGGTGGAGTGTGAACAAAGATTTTCGCCCAGCCCAATTGAAGAAGCGTCCAGCAAGTACGCTTAGCAATTGCTTGATTTTGGTAGCCTTGAGCGCTTCGTCGGTAACGTCACCAACAATCTCTACCAGCGTTCTACTGTTGAATGTGGTATAATTTTCTCCTGTATCACTCATCATATCACCTCAGATGTAAATGCGACCTCGCTTGCGGAAAACATGCCATACGCCAAGAACCATAGTTGCAAAGAATATCGTCAGAACGATCATCTCTGTTCCAACTACATCGATTGGATCGGATGAAGATGCTGCGGTAGCATCCATTGCTAACAGCCCACCTAATGCCATGAACATGAATGCAACATCGAAAACAAGGAAAATAATCGCATACCAATAATACTGGAAGTGGAATTGAATCATCGCGTCTCCAACCGGTTCCGAACCGCATTCATAGGTTGAAAGGCGACGAGGATATAGGCTGTGATCACGTTCATAGCCTTCCATTAACCATGATTTGGTCATGTGTGGACGAGATGGGTCAACTTTGGGCATAACGAAGTATTGAGTGATGAATGCACCCAATGGCATGCCTATACCAATTAGAGTCATCCACAACATCGAAAGATAGGTGCCTGTTACCGTTTCTGCCCCGACCAACTATGCCACCAACTGAGAGCGTTGACACTCTCTTGTCACGCCCACTCGACAACCGTCCATAAGCGTTGTCTAGCGACACCATAGTTGAGGGCAGGTCAATTATGACCCCGTAGGGGTCAATTTCGCCGGCGCATAGCAAGGTATGCGAAACCAACTAGGACCAATGCTCCAATGCTCATCAACACATTAGGAGTAATGTAAGAATTCAAAGCAAACTCTTCTGGTTGTCCGTTAACTGTTAGTTCGATGTTTTCTCGGCCTGCAAGCCCTATGTCGGTCGGTTCAGCAGATAGGGTGAATTTGAATGAATCTTCCACCTCAGCAGTTTCTCCACCTGGAGGGTTGACTTTAGCCGTGATAATTACTGAATCTCCTTCTTCTATTGTGCAGAGAATATGATCGCCATTGTTAGAACAACCTGATCCTGACTCATAGCTCAAGATTACACTCCATCCTCTCATTCCACCACTTGAGAAAATCTTGTATTCTGTTTCAACGTTACCTGAATTGAATAATTCAATCTTAAACTTCGGAGAATTGCCAATTTCACCGAAAGTAATGTCTCGCTCGACATCTCCGTCTAGTATTAATTCAGCATCAAGCACGGTTTCAACAGACAGAGAAAAGGTCACCTTACCGCTCCGATTTGCGGCATTAGAGACTGAAGTTACCACCATTTCTAGCAATCCGCCATCGCCGTTTTCGGCACCCGTGTTAACCTGTATTTGCAATGTCACGATTGCATAGTAAATCATTGGTGTATGTGAATCTACCAAACCATTGTCAACAATCTTTTCGAAAATTTTGTCTTCGGTTGAACCGATTAATGGAGAATTCGCAAGATGGTAGAACTGACCTGTTGATTCATTGAATGCCCCCCATCCCTTTGGAACTAGGATTGGGCCATCGATAGGCATTCCACGATATGTCAAAGTGCGAGTTGCAGTACCGGATAATCCTGAGAAGTCAAAAATTGCTTCGTCAGTCATATCGCCAGTATTTGAGACTTTGATATTGAACGATTGACTACCCCCTGGAGGAAGCACCATGATTGAATTACGAGTTAGATCATCTTGTGAATTCATAATTATTGCATCCATTGCAAAATCTCGATTTGAAAGAATTGCCCTGAATACAAATTCTAGTTGATTATCAGGGACGCCATCATCGTTCTCATCCCCGTTATTGTTATCTCCTAAATTAGTTACACGAACTGTAAGCCTGGAGCTCTCTAATTCTTCTTCGCCATCGATTGAAACAACGAGATACATTATCACAGTGGAACGGGCATCAATATCGATTTCTGTGACAACTGTTCCATCTTCAGTCTCGAAATGCTTGCCCCATGCTGGTTGTGCTGTTTGAGAGATAACTGAAAACCTGAATCTATCGAGAGTGTTTCCGTCGTTTGTAATCGTCATCGGGAATTGAACGGTAGTATCTGACCTACCGGTTTGGTCTTCGGCAGGAGCGCCGCCACTCATTCCGTGAACAGCCTTGACAGTGACGGTCAACTCTTGTGTGTCATATGCACCGCCGCTAGATGTCGGCAGTACCGAGAATGTGAGTGTAATCTCTTCAGTCGCTAAAGCGTTCAATGGAAGCGAAATTGTAACATCGATTGTACCCGTTTTTTCATTACTGAATCTAGACTGTGTTGAGATAGTAGAAGATTCCAGTGAAACAGCCCATCCTGTAGGAGGAGAAGAGGCTGAAATTCTGAATGTATCTGGCCCATTTCCTTGGTTTGTAACAGTCAAAGTAGTAGTAGCATCTTGACCTGGCTCAATGTTGTATAAACCTGAGTTGCCCATAGACAGGGATGCGCCATGAGATTGACCTACTGTTACAGTTACTGCAGTGCGGCACTTCCAAGCATTGCCATCTTTACCTTCAATGTAAAACTCGTTCTGAGTGTTAGCCTCAACGGAGTCATCCGGAGTGATTTCAATTGTGAATTCTTTCTCACCATTTCCATTGTTATAATTCAACATCCCACTAGATGCTCCGTCCACAGTGGCCCAATTGGAATTACTACCATTGAATCCAACGCTAATCGACCAATCTGTATTACCTTCGTTGGAGTATGTAGCAACCAAGGACCCAGTTTCTCCCGGTTCAAGTGACAGGCTTGTTTTTGATAATGACGAAGCACATTTCTTCAATTCTGGAACGAATAGGCTGAATTCCTCTGTATCTGAAGCGCTTCCGTTAGGGTTTTGATCGTTGGTTACTACGCCTTCAATTTCCCAACAATACTTGTCGCTTTCCTTACCTTCTGGAACTTCCAATGTTACCGTAACCCATTCTGAGGACCCGTTGTCCAATGTTACTGATTCCGGCTCGACATCAATCGACATACTGCTATCAGATTTACATCCAGACCCGCTTCTAGGGTCGACTGTTAATTGGATTGTTTCCTGAACTCTACCTGTGTTCTCAACCTCTACATCCCACTCTATGGTGGATTCACCATTCCAAGTCGGATTGACTGGAGCATCAATTGTGAGGTCGACTGCAAAAACAGTCGAGCCTGCTCCGTCTCCTGACGTGGTTTCAACATCTTGTGATTGTTGGGCAGGTTGGCCTGGTTGGTCAGGAGGAGTAACCTGCTCATTGGCATTCGCTGTTACAGTTGTAATACAAGAGTCCTCTGCGTTTTGAGCAAGTGTAACATTGAGGAATGTCTCGCCATAATCATTCGCATCGATCGGTTGCCCAATCTGTCCTATTGCTGAAGAATATCCAGTACAATCCTGTTCATTGGTTGCTGCTAAATTTACGGATACAGGGTTTGCACCGTTGTTATAGACGCGAACAGTGTATTCCGCAGTCTCTCCTGGATTCACAGTTTGCGCACTTGGAGAAATTGAAACAGAAATGTTTGCATCCCTACCTGAATCATCCGCAGTGACTGGGTTTGCAATAGCTGGAACCAGTGAAAATAGCATCAAAGCAACCAGTACGACACTGGTGATACTTTGACCGGCTGATGGGTCTTTCTTGCGGGGTTCCATGAACCCCGGTCGAGGTGGTCACATGAAAAGGCTATGGACAAATGCTCAATTCAATCTACATTTACAAAAGTCGTTGAAGAAGCTCCGCAATGAACGCAAGTTTTGACCTCACAAGTAGAATGATAGCGCGCCCCACATGAAGGACAGCCCACCATCGCTGTTAATATCGGCTGTCTGCAAGCAAAACAGGGAGTTGTATTGGATTGTTGTACTGGAGTTACAAATGAATCTTGTACTGGAGCCGATGAAGGCATAATAGATTCATTTCTATTTTTGAGGAAAATAACTAGACCAATAATGATGATTAGAGGAATAATCACCAAAACCGACAAGATGATTGGACTCAAGTTAGATGAGTCTTCTATAATCGCATCTCCTTCGCTAGAAACATCTAATTCAATCCTTGAATTTTCTAAATCTTCGACGCCTGATATAGAAATCTCAAGTGTTCCACTACCGGGCTTAGTAGCAGTAATGTCCAGCCTAATCTTCTGAGATTGGCCTGCTTCTAGGTTGACTGAATCCGCACCATCAAAATCGACGTTCCATCCACTAGGAGAGTTAACCTCTATCGCCCCTGAGACCAAGGTGTTCCCAGTGTTGATTATTGTCAACTGTAAGACTGAAGGCTGGTCTGTTTCAAGTACCAATGGCCCATCAACCTTCCAAGAAACCTCTTTGGAAAGCGCAACCAACATAGTTACAGATTCATTGATTGAAACCATATCTCCCGACAATATTACTTTGAATTCCGGTTCTGATGCTGGGTCTGCCATTGCAGAGATGATTATCGTGCACGTTATCGCTTTGATATCTCCCTTGGAAATTGACCCCGGAGAGGTACAATCACCTAGTAGATTATTGTCTAATTGTAGAGTTGCTGTAGGGCTCCATGATACGCTTTCGGTATTCTCTACCAACCAAGTGTAATTGATCGGAACACCGGTAGGGTGTTGCCCTGGGCCAAATATATTGGTCCATGTTTGTCCATTGATTTCAACCGATGCAAATGTGAGCGCAGGATTTGGCAAAACCACTACATCAATATCTTCAGAGTGACTCCAAGAATATTGATTGGAATCCATAATCAACTTGATTTCACCACTTCTTGCATCTTGTTGAGCTGTAATTGAAATAGCGAAATTTCTAGATTCAGTCCAAGACAACTCAAAATCCTCAAGGATCGTGTTTTGTAACCACCCAAGCGGTAATTGTAAGGTTGGATTTAACATCAAATCGATGTTGCCTTTATTCTCGACACTATACTGTAGAGAAATTGTATTCCCTGGCGTTATCGAAGTGAATGATGATTCTAAATCTACTGTGACATGTGAAATTTCTTCAACCACTAGAGGTAATTCATAATCAATTATTTTCCCCTCTTCACTTTGAGAAACCACCTTCAGAACAACTGTCAATTCTGCACCAGCCAAGGTCATAACTTGAGGAGGAGTAAATGAAATTCCTATGTTCATTTGACCGTCTTCCAGCATCAAGCCTGTTGATGCTGAATTAGCCCCTCCTTGTGCAGAAAGATCATCGAAACCTGCGTACCATCCAGGTGGAGATTCCAAGAACAGGTCGTATCCAATATCATCATTACCTAAGTTGAACAATCTAATGTCAACAGAAGTAACATTAGACGGGTTAACAGGAATTGTTGTGTAATCGAATTCTATTCTGGTATCAGCGAGTACTGGAACATCTAATGTTAGAACATAAGGGCTACTCACATCGTTGTCTTCATCATAACCTAGCAAATCGATTAGATACATACCCGGGCTTGGGCCCGAAGGATGAACTAAGGTGACATTTACCAAAACCCCTTCTTGTCCATCTAATTCGAAGTCGGTTTGGTCAAGGCCAACATACCAAGAGAGCGCAGAATTGCTAGGACCGGTTACGCCTGTTGATGAAATTGAAGCGTTAGTGGTTAGCAAAGCGGTATTGGTTAGCGTAACCTGCCACGAGGAGGATGTTGCATTGATGTCGTCCAAAGTCACAGTTGAAGATGCCGCTTCGATTCGAACTCCAGGTGTTGTTACATTTACAACAACATCCATCCTATTGTTGCCTTCATTGATCTCATCTATGTTATCAGATGAATCCACTAAGAAAGTAAGAGTCCTTGAACCCGCAGTTTGAGGTTGCCAATTCCAGAATAAAATCTTGGAGCCACCAGGTCCTAAATCGAAAGTTTGTGAATTAAGGAATAGACCTTCTTCTTGGAAAATAACCTCTACGTTTTCAGCCTCAACGTTACCCAAATTCGATACTTGCATCTCTACCAAAACATCATCTCCAACTTGAGGTATGGAAATGTCTGTACTAAATGAAGAAGGAATCGGAGAAGGGTCGGGTCTCAAATCGTTGACGCCTACCCCAGAAACAGCAACTGCGAATGGTTGTGCTCGAGAACCTGAGTGGCCTGCATCGGTTACTTTCACTGTCCATAATCCCATTTCTGCTGAATCGACAAGTACGACTTCTACATTGTTCAATGTATCATAATTGCCGCCTTGAATTGAACGGCCTTGAGAGAATTCGTTACCTTTGTATTCGACCCCGCTTGGAGTTGTGACTAGCAAATTCAGATTGTTTACAAGTTGTGTATTCGAGAATCTTGAACCTCGCTCATCCGACCATGCCACCACAGCTTTGAACGCTTGGTTTGGAGTTGTAATATTGAATGAATAACTCTTGGAGTTGCCAGTTGAAGATAATACTGAACGGTCATCGACCCATATTCCTCGACCATTATTCGGTGCTAGAGTTCCTTTGAGGTCAATCCTTCCCCATCCCTCATCCATATTTGGTATATCTCGAGTCCCAACATCTCTTGCACCCAAGATCATCAATGCCTTCACTAAGGCACCTTGAGGTTCAGGCCTTTGGCCAACTTCCGTGATATATTCACGAATTAGGGCTGCAGTTCCTGCAGCATTCGGAGTTGCCATACTCGTACCTGTGTATTCTAGGTACCAGTTACTAGTCCATGTTGCTCCACCAATATCGGTCGCTTCTTGAGCCCTGCATGAGCGCACATATCCACCCGGAGCAAGAATGTCAGGCTTGATTCTTCCATCATCAACTGGACCCCTACTAGAACCATCCATTATCGAATTAGGTGCACCGGAATATCTGTTCTGTGAATTGCCGACTGTAATGGTGTTCTTGGCAGTACCCGGAGCGCCAATCGTATCGCTATCTGGGCCATCGTTTCCAGCAGCGAACAATACAGTCAAACCTTCTCTACCGCTGTAATATTGGTCGTAATATCTTGCTCTATCATCCACATCCTCGGAAGTTGAAGTATATGCTCCCCAATCAGATGAAGAGGATGACCCCCAGGAATTTGTATGAGTTCGCGCTCCATTACTATACGCAGTATTCAGCATATTGTTGATGCTAGACCACTGGAAATTACCATTGTTATCATTCTCCATTGCTTGGAAATACAATTCTGCTTCAGGTGCAATCCCTTCATAATTACCTCTGGTTCCATCACCTAATACAGTACAAGCAACGTGAGTACCATGTCCAGAATGTGCATCAGCAGTAGAGCCATCTCCAATAACATCAACGTTGCCGATTATCCGATTTCCAAAGTCGCCATGATCATGGTCCAATCCCGAATCTGCTACTGCAACAATCTGTCCTGAACCATCGAGGGCTGTTGTGTAATATTGCTCCATGGCATTGATGTTCATATGGTTTCGAGATTGGTCATTCCAAATTGTAAGACTTGGTTGTGGTCCAATCCAAGCAACTGACGGTTCGGCTGCAATTGAAGCGATAGATGATTTCGTGTATCCATCATATCGACCTGTTTCGGCAAAGGTCGAATCTTCGAGGAAATTGTGCGCCACTAAATCAAGTTCTTGATGCAATCTCATACCCCAATTATCCGAAATGTCTACCCCGGGCAATATTGTGTCTGCTCGCCAAGACTCTATTCTAACTGGCGTATCTTCTAGAGATTCCATAACCGTGAAATCAACTAGCATTGCTAAAGGCACAGGCTGTACTGAAGCAATACCCTGGATAGACTTCATGCTAGTAAGGCCGTTTTGAGTGCCTTGAACCAACAAGCCAGATGGTGAAATAAATTCTCTAACCTCTACTCCAGGGTGGTCAGAAATCAGATTTCTAACCTCAGAAATCCGAAATTCCGTCGATACAAGAACCAATGATAAATCCGGCCGTGAAGTCAACAACTCATCAGGAATTGAATGGTCAAACAGCACTCCTGAAGCATCGTGAATCCCTAGCCTAGAATGAGCTAAAAGTGGGCGTTGTTCGAGTGATAAGGATTCATCTAATTCACCCACTAGATTACGAATTGAATCTTCAGGTAAATCGAACCTAATCCACTCAACATTCGATTCTTCCGTATTAGTTACCGGTTGATTCGCAACCGGTATTCCTGACAGAAGGAATATTATGAGCAACAAGAAGGCTCTACGCACATGCCTAGGCCGTTGAAAGTTCGTTTTAGGACTTACCTTGAATAGTCTCAAAGAAACCACGTTACTTCTTCACAATCATTGTGGAATTTTTCTGTAATATTTTCTGAAACTTTGTGAAGGAATTGCTCAGTATTTTCTTCCCCTCTAAAATTGGTCCAAACAATCTCAATCTGAATGGTATATTCCTCCCAAACAGAATATCCTCTCACATCCAATTCCATTTTGTCACCAGATATACTTGTATGGCTGGATATAGAATCGAATGATACTTGCAAACTATCCAAAACTGTTTTTTCTACGTCTACAAACTCGACTGTTAGGGTTACATTCGTGATTTCTCTACTGCCATCATTAACTAATTCTGTCAAAACGACATGGCCGTTCCTCTGCAAATACATGACCTCAATTTCGACATCATCCCTTGGAATCACCCAATACCATGTAGATGCTAAAGCGCCGATAAGCATGATGAAAATGACACCTGCTAAAGCAACCCTCATCGGATGAATATTCTCAGCGATTTCTTTGACCCTCTCGCCGATTTCTTGTGACATCTCATGGAGTTCTTCCTCCATCTCCTCATCATATTCACTCATCCCGTCACCGCCGCTACTGCTGTGGCCAACAATGATGAGAAAGGATCTCCAATCATTATGTGTGTTGTTTCAATTTCTCCGCCCGTAAGGCTGCTAAGTAAAGATAAATCTGAGACTACTCCATTGACGCCCACGCTAGATGCGGTCGGTATACCTCCGGTAAATTGTGCATCTAACATTACACCTCTAGCATCAATATCTATGCCTAGTACATCTACCTCGGTATCAGCAGTAGCCACAATTCTACCGCCAGTAATTCCGTCGACTACAATCACAGGGTAACCTAGTGGCCGATAGATGTGTACTTCCGCTCCTTTCAGATTCTCTCCAACAAGTTCTGCTGACACAATATTGATGCCATCTTCCATCTGGGTGTCGCTTCTACGAATGTACAACTTCTCAACACCATTTCCTGAGGCAGAAATCCTTGCACCAAATTCTTCAGTGACTTCCATTGTAAAGCGATCAGGAAGATTCTCCGATAGCATCAAGGTGTCCCCTCGAATATTCTGAGATTTGCCTTTGGTTTCAATAAACATGTCCATGTCGTCACTATTTGATGAATAATCCATCTCAAACATTCCTTGGAATGAGCGCTCTTCGTGAATGTCGAAATTGTTAGCTGGTGCTGCAAGCAAATGCATTTCGCCAGGTACATCTCTAATGAACATAGTAGCAGGCCACCATAAGTCATCCACCTTCCTCAGTTGTTGCAGCATCATCGAATCTGCTGAATCTCTTCCATCGATTCTGTCTTCTGGTGGAACAATTAAATCAGCCTGCAAAATGTCTCCAATCTTGGAATAAAGATCTGCATTTGCAGGTGCATTGAACATCATCATTTCTGTTCTAATTCCTCTTAATTGGTTATTTTGTAAAACTCTAGCAGTTTCTAATCTCTCTCCGAGATTATATGTCATATCGATGGTAGTTCTTGGAATTACCAAATCTGATTCTGTAGAAGTTTGAGCATTAATCGAGACATCTCTCGCTAAGTCGGTATCTAACCCAGTTAGAACCATCAGTGTATCAGTTCTAGTTAGTCCATTTAATTCAATGGTGAGAACTGGTCTGAACGGAGTCCACCCCTCAAGTGATGCAAGTATCTCAAATGTAGGAACTTCATCCGTAATGGTTACTTCATAGGTCAACTTAATCTTTCCAGGAGGAAGTTGAGGCATCCATATTTTACTGTGCCATGAACGTCTTTGTTCAAATGTAACTCCTTCTTCTTCCAAAGTAGCATTATCCAACAATTTCAATTCTCTAGGAGAGATGAATCCATCTTCCATCGCATTAACCAATGATTCAGCATCAGTCAATCCTGCCCATCCAAGGGCTTGAATTACATCGGTCCGCTCCAATTCCGTAATAGTGAAATCTTGGAGAGCATCTGATACAACTTCCCTTGAACTTTCAGTGAATTCAGGCATCATAGAGTAGTTGAAAACTAATTGTGTTGCTTCCAGAACCTCTCCTGAAAGTCCGTGGACCCATCTAGGTTCATCTGGAATATTTACTCCTTTCTTAACATCAAGTGTAATGTCGAATTCTTCTCCAGTGATTAGGTCCAATCCTAAACTCATATTGCTTCTGATGTTTGAAGCATCTCCTAAGTTAACCATACTCTCTACTGCGAAATCATTGACGGAAGAGCCGAAGTCAATCATACCTGAAAGGAAGAAAGAAAGAGATAGAATCCCATCTGCTTCACCAAATTCTGGAATCGAGATTATATCAGAATTCTCTGAAGAGGGTAAGGACATCGTTAAGTTTGCAGGTAATGGATCAAGGTAAATTCGTCCTGATAGGCCTAGGAATTCATCGTTTCTATCACTTACATCCTCAAGCAATACGCTAAACGGTGCAGAACCTGTTCTATTCATCACCAATTGGCTGTTTCCTCTAGGGCCGAGTGCCCCGGGTTCTTGTGGCGGATTGAGGACAATAGAAGTCAAGTTGGACAACTTCAGAGACATACTTGCCTCACCTATATTCTGGTCTATCCAGAATCTTGCATGGTCGTCATCCATCGTCAATGGCGTAGTGGCATTGGAAATTTGAACCTCAATAGAACCTACTCCATCAGGAGCGGACATTGCCAACGTATCACCTAATTCTAATTGGAATTGTGAAGGAAGTTCATTCAATCGTAAAGCATTGTATTGGCCATTACCTTCTCCGCTGTATGTGATTGTACCTATTTCACCGGTTGCAGAGTAAGTGATTATAGAGCCTTGTTGAGATATTGTCAGATTTTCTGGACGGTTTGAAATCGAGGCGAATTGTGTAACCTCGCCATCGGTTGTATTGGAAAAGTGTGTCAAATGTCCGATGATTAATTCTTCACCTGAAATGCCAGATAGAGAAATGGTTCGTAAATCTGTATTTTGATCATAAGAGTAGGAGACACCCGAAATATCTGTCATCAGTAAACTCATTCCGACAGGAACCAATGGGCTATTAACTCGGCCATATTTCCCGTCGACATTACCATTATTATCGGTATAATCCAAGTCTTCAGCTAACAGAATGTGATTTTTCTCCATTACGGGATGAGGACTACTGCCTATCGCCAAACTGAGACTAGCAACCGTTGAATCTGACCGGGTACTTCCATCATTCCAAGATTCTCGGACTTGGTCATACATCTGAACGAAAATTTCGCCACTAGACTCTCCCGCCGTCTCAACGATAGCTTCTGGCAAACCGTTTAGGATGGTTCCTAGATCGAGAATTATCTCAACCAAATTTAGTACTACGTTGTCTAAGACCTCACTCAACAAATCGGGAGCTGTACCGAATTCAACTCTTACTCGATTTGATGAAGGAATCTCAAATGTTCCAAAGACTGCTACAACTTCTGGCAGATCAACAATTTCTACCTCCATTGAGGATGAATCCATTGCATAACCGTGTCTTTGGAAGGTAGAAACATACTCTATCTTGTCGATTCTTTCGGTTCCAGCGATTAGAATCAAACTGTTCCAACGGTTGTCGCTAGGGTCAAATAACAAACTAGAATCTGCAACATTGGCAGAATTATCTGCAGTGTAATTCTTTATGGATATAATCAGAGATAATCTGTTTGGCATCTGCCCAGGGAAATTCGAGGACCCTGGTGCTTCTCCGATCAAAGTGAAAATAGCATCGATTTCCTCTTGTGGCATCGTGCCCTTTGGTAAATCTCTAACCCATCCTCGTGAATCAGTAATGTTACCAAATTGTCCGCCTTCTTCAACATGAGCAGAACGGTCTTCAAAATAATGGAAATACAAATCTGCATCCGTATCACTATAAATTTCAATATTGTCAAATGAGTTTTCTCCAGCATTATCGTTACGTATGACCAAATCGACCTCTTCAGGAATCAGAGTACTACCATTCACGGGATGTAGTCCTACGTCGATATATCCAATTTCATCAAGCGCTCTAAACCCATCTAAATCTGGTTCCTTGAAGTGTACATATCCAATTCCTACAGAAAAACCACATTTATGCATGCGGCTCTCTACATCATGGTCATTGATTGGGTCGTACCATGATGAATCATCACAATCGGTTTGCAGATTAGCAGAATTTCTATTTGGATTGGAAATCAAAATTGCATACGGTGCTGAAACCGATGTGACTTCAAGACCTGAATCATCTCCTCCATTGAAGATATTCAGAACATCTAGGATGTTGGTGAAAGTATCTGTAATGTTTAGTGTCATTTGGTCTAAACCTACTCGTACTTGGAAATCATCAGGAGGTTGAGTGAATCTCGAATCTATAACTAAGGCATAAGATTCACCGTCGCCAGTGAATGTCAAATCATATGCAACGCCTTTCATCATCGAGACTTCCATACTTGCCATGTCATCCCATAATGGATCGGTGTGGTCAAGAACTCTTACTTTCCATTGAAAATTCGGGCGAATCCAAATTGATTCAATGGTTGGAATCAATCCCTCGCTCCACTGAACTCCCCAGCCTTCTCCTTGAGTCCCTAAGCCAACGATTGAAAGGCCTACGGCAACATCATTGCTGCCATCTCCATCAATGTCTACTGCATTCTCGAATAGGCCTGCGCCCTCTAATGACAATATGTCACCAGTAAATGTTCCATATTCCCATGCTTCATGTTGGGGACCATTATCTCTAGCAGTGTAGTTCACGTATAGGGAATAGGTGTTTGCGCCTATCGCTAATGGGTCGTTGAAACTAGGTGGTAATTCGAACAAGGTATCCAAAAGATTGTTTGGCCATCCGTCTGGATGAGAACCGGGTTCTGTCAAGTAAACGTATGGACGAGGGTGTGATGGTTCAAGCGGCTCTGTTTCACGCATCGATATATCGCCGATTACACCATCTGTGGCAAGCAATGCATCTCCATCGCCAATCTCTCTGCCTCTGGCTTCAAGAGCACTAAGCACGGCTTCTGCTGAATCATGAGCAAGTTCGTCTTCTCCAGAATCGCGCTGAGCTGTTAGGGCATTTGCCATTGCTTCGAGGACTCCGAAATCGTCACGACCAACAGATTCATCAGCGGTTACCGGGCTAAAAATAGGTAACAGCATCACGATTACTAGCATTGCTGCTACCTTTCGCGAATCTAGAGGTTGCGGCACTCCGCGATGAAGTAGCCGCACGCCATCTGTTGACATCAGTCCTAATTGGGTTCTTACACCCAAATGAAACCATCCCTCTCGCGGGCGCGATTGTATCGTTTTTCAGAGTCCGAATAATTTGCCACTTTCACAAGAAGAACATCGCACAATCGCGTAGCAAACTGAAAGTGGTAATTTACTGAAAAAGGCTTACTTGCGAAGTACGCTCACTCATTAGGCGGTTTTGATTTTGGCAAAGATACTCCGCCGCTCCTAACTTTACCAGATACCGGAGCAGATGGAGCAACAGTAGGCTTTTCCGGCTCGTCTGCAAATGCTGCCAAAGCCGCTTCTGCAAGAGCAGGATCTACCTGCCTTACTGAAGAACTTGGCCTGAATCCAGCATTCGGATCTTGTTGTGACTCATTACCATAAATTGATGCAAACTCTTGTGCTTTGGCTTCAGTCTGCATTTGACCAGAAGACATGATTACTGTACCATCTGTGATTCCTGCCATCTGATGAGCGTTCGCAAACATAGGTAATTTCGTACCTCTAGCGGTACTTAGAATTCTTGCTTTAGCTTCTACTTGTGATAAACCGCCTTCCATTAACAACTCAACTGCATGTCTTCTTTGAATTCCTCTGTATCCGAATAAAACGACTCCTGAAACGACTAAAATGCTAGCAAAAACGATCGATACTATCGCTATCAAACCAGCTTCGCTTGGAGGTTCAGTAACTTGAATCTCGAAGATTTCAAAGTCGGAATTATTCGATTCATCATATACAGTAACTGCAAATCGTGCCTCTCCAATATCATCAAATGAAATTGCTAGAGAAGGCCCAGTGAAATCTGCATCATTGGTTGGGTCGCCATCACCATTAGTGTCTCGCTCTAAATCTAAATCCCATGTGAATCGCAAATTTTCTTGAGAATCCCATTCATCGGCAGCTTTGGCCTTGAACTCGATTTCCTCACCTTGCTCGACTTCGGTAATCTCGGTAATGTCTGACGTTACCAAAATTGGCTCAGTGGAATCATATACAACAATTGTAGTATTGACGGAACCAGTATTACCTGAAGGGTCACTTACCGTCAATGTGACAACATAAGTTCCTATCTCTGACCAACTGACAGTGAATTGTGATGCCGAGGATAGAGGTTCACCATCAACACTCCATGATGCTGATGCTATTGCGTGATCATCATACGAGTTAGATGCTTGCAAAACCAAGTCTGAAAGTCTCAGAAGTCTTCTATCTCCATTCAAATCGATGACTCCTCCTGCGCCCGTGATTACCGCGATTGGGTCTTCAATGTCTAAAACTTCGACTTGATGGCTAACCATCGTTGTCTCTCCAGACTGAGATTGTGCGGTAAGATTCACAGTCTTGTCCCCAGGGGTAGACCATGATGCTTCGACTAAATTTCCAGTGGCATCTACCACATTATCAGAATCAAAATCCCAAGATAATGACAGGACTTGCTGAAGGCTGTTAGGAGTATTGCTGGCATCCAGTGTAATCTTTTCACCGATGGTGGTTGTAGAATTAGAATAGTCAACAATTGTCGGTGACAACACAGGGTCGAACCAAGCCTTCACAGTAAAGTGAAGAGCGGAAGAGCCTGCTTCTGCCATCAAATTGAGGTTTTGTAAATCTAAGAACTGTGGAACTGTCCAGTCAATCTGTGTTGTATCTTGGCCACCAAAATCTTCCATGCCTGAATCTGAAATAATCAAGTCCCCAGATAATTGATTATCTGATTGAATGAACATATCGCCACTACCTGAAATCGGATGAGCCCAATATGACAAATCTGTACCAGAATCAACACTGAATGATGCTAAATTTATTCTCTCACCAGGTTGTAAAATGAATGTATCATGAATAAGTGGATAATCTTCAACTGAAGCTGGAGCCAGTTGAAGTTTGAATCGAGAAGTCATTCCTCCTTGGTCTCCTAATCCTTCATCTCCATCGTGTTCTGAGTTGTCGAAAACGATGTACCAATTCTTTGCGTTGATGGACTGAGGAGGGGCCCAATCCAACCACTGTGAACCAATCATAGATTCGAATGATGACTCCGCATTGAATGAAGAGCGATAATTCTGTCCGTTTTTGTAGGTTTGAACCGTGCCCTGGTCAAACATCAATACATCCATTGCATCATCTAGAACTTCGATATCGATTGCGAGAGTAGCGGTATGACTTCTCAACCCTATATCGACAATCAAACATGCTCCGGGTTCTACAGCAACACCGGAACTTGATGTTACAACATCTGAAAGATCGAACTCTGCACATTGAGGTGCTGCTCTTCCTTCGGTTGCTGAAACCATTGGTGCAATCAGCAGCCCGGCCAGCAGGAAGATAAGCAAATTCGGGCGACTCATATTTTTGCAAACAAGCCTCTCGGTTTTGAAATTGCCTCAAACCTGCTGAGTCCAGCCGTCTTCTATTTTGAAAAAGTGAGTAAGCGATAAATCATCATTCAAAATCAACCTATCTCCATCTGATAATGCAACTACTGAGGAGTGTATTTCTCTGGCTTCGGTTAATGATTCATCATGTTTATCCAATCGTCCGGAATAATGAGTTAGAGCTAGGTGCTTAGCGCTGCATTCAATTGCTGTTCTAGCCGCTCCAGCGGCAGTTGAATGTAGATGCTCGTTCGCTATATCAACATGTGATTGGAGGAATGTTGCTTCATGAATCAATAGGTCGCAATCTGAATCGATTGCTTGCTCTGCAGTATCTCCAGAAATAATAACTGACATACCCGGTATCGAATCTGTTCGGAAATCAGCCGCATTCAATGAGTCTCCTTCGTATTCAACATCATTTCCTGCCGCCAATGACGCTTTGACTTCATCAGGAAGATGCTTAGAAGATTCACGATCGAACTTTCCTTTTCTTTCTCCCAATGCAAATCTCCAAGCACAAGATGGAACTGTATGTTGAGTGCTGTGTGCTGAAATTTTTACTTTCTTCATAGGTTGTGGCAGAGCAATTGGTGAACCATCGTTCATGTTTACCCATCTTTCACCATCTCCTAGAACCCATTGAACTTCGTATCCCAACGCTTCAGAAGTTGCACCTAAATCCATCCACATATCATATTGGATGACCAAATCTGAAGGCGTTACTTCAGGTTCTACTTCGCTTCCCAGCAAAGCATCCACTACTTCTGAAGTCGTAGGCCCAATAACCCATAATTTGTCCTTCCTGCCATCCAAGGACATAGTCTGCATCCATGGAAGAACTCCCCATGTGTGATCCAAATGACCATGTGTAAGCAAAATTGCAGAGACCTTTGACATCTTGAGGCGACGGCCGCCATGGTTTTTCATTTCTGAACGATGTTTGACCAAGCGGTTTTGGAAACCTTCTCCACAATCGACAACAAACATTCCTTCCGGAGTCTCAACTATTGAACCTGACACAGAACGACCTTGAGCGGGTCTTGCTGAAGAAGTTCCCAATACATGCACTTCGAGGGTCAAATCATCACCTCAATGTTCGTAAGGAATTGGCGTTTTTGGGAACCAGCGCAAAATTACTACATCTCCAATCGATCTAACCCAGCGCCAAGGTATTGTCAAATGAACTTCTTTCTCTACTAATTCATCAGGGCAACCTGCAACGAAAAGGTGTGTTGCACATAATTGACTACCATCAATAACGGTCTCACCGACCACTCCAAGTAGCCTGCCATCAGGAAGGTAAATTTCCTTTCCATTGAGTTGTGAAACGCTCATCTCACCCAACATGAAACCCCTCCTCTGACACACCGAGGCAAGCGACCCTCAATGAACCCAACGGATAAATTCGGACTTTCCTTATGTTTAAGCCTGAAGTTGTACTACGGGCGCATTACGATGTCTACCGAGGTATGCTAGTAGTGCAAATACGAGGAAACAAGCGCCAGTACAAGCCGAACCAATAAATCCAGGAGTTTCCATGAATGAAATTGGAGGTAAATCTTCTCCATCGTCCATTTCGTTAACATCATCGATTAAATTGTTGATCGCTGTGTACTCATATACGGCAGCTCCCAGTAATACAACTAACAACAATGCTGCGGCTCCAAGGAAGGCTTTACCTCCCCATGGCTTATTCATAAATTGGATAATTGAGACAACCAACATCACACATGAAAGTATCATAACCACTGTGTAGATTGTAGAAAAGGTCGATATCATTGATTCTAAATCTGAAATGAAATCATCGATTAATATCCTCTCAATACTACTTAGATTGTTTATCTCTTCGGAAAGTTCATCGCCAATAATATCCCACATTTCTCTGATTAAATTAGATACATACAACATTGCTAGAGAGAATATTATTCCAAATATACCATTGAATATCCGCCAGATACCTCCTTGGCTTTTTTGTTGGATCA
>CEVP01050210.1_pt1 | contig 20779 bp, 18 predicted proteins | sample 427071 | NCBI WGS metagenome assembly CEVP01 (sample SAMEA2623808, study PRJEB7988) | marine metagenome | isolation source: saline water (ENVO:00002010), including | reverse complement strand
CCTTTGTGAGTATTTAATCCAGGATATAAAACCTCTGAGATGTGATCATTATTTTCGAAGTGTTTAGCTATTTTCATTGCACTTCTATTAATTTTCTCCATCCTGATAAATAAAGTTCGCATTCCTCTCAGAAGTAACCAAGCATCAAAAGGACTGGGGATAGCCCCACCATGTGTTCTGTTATGACGAATTTTTTGCCAAAAGGAATCTTTTTTATGACACACGAGTGCACCAGCTACAACATCACCATGTCCATTTAAATATTTGGTAGCTGAGTGCATAACTATATCAGCTCCAAAATCAATCGGTCTTGTAATTACTGGAGTTGAAACAGTAGAATCTACAACTAAATATGCATTATTTTTATGTGATATTTTGGCAGCTTCCTCGATATCTATAACACCCCATGTGGGATTACAAGGTGTTTCAATCCAAACCAATTTTGTTTCATCTCTGACAATACTGTTCTTGAGTGAGTTCTGTTCATTTACATCATAAAATGTAACATTTAGCCCCCATTTTTCAGTAAACTCCTTTAGCCATTCTCTTAAACCCCAATACATAATTTCTGGTGCAACCACATGATCGCCTGGTTCAAGTGCTTGAAATACACTGATCGCTGCTGACATACCTGAACTAAATAGTAAGGCTTCCTCGCCTCCTTCTAGGTCTGCCAGTACTCTTTCTGGAACAGTAAACGTGGGGTTTTCATCTCTTCCATAGCTATAATCCTCAGAAATAAGTTGATAATTTTTATCTCTTGCGTATGTCGTTGATGTGTAAATGGCTGGAACTATTGATCCGGTTTGGGGGTCACAGTAATGATCTGCTTGAACTGTTTTTGTTTCTGTATTTACTTTCTTTGTCATCTAAATTCCACTTAAGATTTTCTCACAACATCAATCAAAATTGAGATTATATTTTTTGTCTGCCACAAATACACTATACTGTTTTCATGATTTATATCTTACTTGGATTATTAATTTTAGCACTTGTTTTCTTTCCAAGTGTCTGGGTAAAAAGAATACTCGAAAAATACTCAATTCCTGCTGATCGATATACGGGATCAGGCTCAGAACTTGCAAAATATTTACTTAAAAAAGAATCCCTAGAGAATGTTTCTGTGGAAATAACTGAAGACGGAGATCATTATGACCCTGAAAAGAAAGCGGTTAGACTCACCAAAGAAAAGTACAATAGTCGATCTCTAACAGCAATTACGGTTGCTGCTCATGAAGTTGGTCATGCTATTCAAGATAGAGATAACTACGCCCCACTGAAATTGAGAACAAAGCTTGTAAAAGTCACCATGGGGATAGAAAAAATCGGTGCCGGTATACTTATGATCTCTCCTTTTGTAGGAATTTTCACTAAAGCGCCAAGTTTGAGTGCGGTTATCTTTATTTCTGGATTATTAACAATGTTATCCTCAACTTTAATTCATCTGATAACCCTGCCAACTGAGTTCGATGCCAGTTTTGGTAGAGCGCTTCCATTACTTGAGAACAAAAATATACTCAAAAATGGAGACATGAAACATGCAAGAAAGATATTGAAAGCTGCGGCAATGACCTACGTATCTGCTTCGCTTATGAGTTTGTTGAACATCGCCAGATGGTGGGCAATTCTAAGACGATAAACTTTTTATTCTTTCACCAAATAACTCTTTAAATACATTGACATAGTAACGCATGTGCTCTGGTCTATCCATACTGACTCTCGACCATTTTGTGAATGGAGGGAATGGTCTTCCTGAGGCTATGTCGTATTTTAATAATTCTTTATTTAGCTCATTGACTGGTATACCTGTCTCAAAGAAACTGAAATTTGTATTTGACCTTATGTATCGAACGCCGAGCTCATCAAACATTTTTTCAACGATATCAAGTGACTCCCTATTTTTCCTACGAGAAAAATTTTGAAAATATTGATCTTGATAGCTTGCATATGCCGCCTCAATTCCAAGCACATTATTCTTTCCGGTCTTCAATTCCCTAATATTTTCAATTAACTCAGGATGGGCAAAACCAAAACCAACAGTAAGACCTGCTAGGCCATGTATTTTTGAAGCTGTCCTAGTGATTATGATGTTATTGTGTCCATCAGCAATCAGATCCATCATAGACGAATAATCCGGATCAGTTACATACTCATGATAGGCCTCATCTATAAAGACCAGTCTATCTTTTGACACCTCAATAACAAAATCCCTGAGTTTGTTCTTATTTATTATATTAGGAACAGGATTGTTTGGGTTGACCAGGTAGACCATTCTAGTGTCTTTTTTGATTGCACTGGCAACTGCCTCCAAATCACAAGCAAGATTTTCATCAACTGGGACTCTGACAATCTGAGAACGAACTCGTGAGGCGTACCTCACTAGATCCTGATATGTTGGGTCTACGCAAACAACTGATCCTGTTTCCCAGCTTGCAATTAACCCGCCTAACTTGAGAATCTCCCCTGACCCGGATCCAAGAACAACATTTTCAGATGCAACTCCATTTTGTTCTGCGATGAGTTTCACGAGGTTCCTTCTGTTGCCCCCTCCGTATCTGTTTGTCAGATTCATCGCTCGATTTATAGCCTGAAGTGCAACTCTTGATGGGCCATAAGGATTCTCATTTTTATCTGCTCGAACGAGATCAAAGCTTTTCTCTGTGTCTATCGCAGCTAAAGCTGAACTGGTTAATGAGCTGAAAGGATTGGCAACCGTCGCCCCCAAGATTGCGCCACCTGACGCCAAAAGCTGTCTTCGGTTGATATTTTGCATGATTCAAACCTTTGAAGATTCAAGTAAATAAGAAATTATTATAGCTAATAACCTGCTAAAAATGCACATAATAATACTGAAATATAAAGCCTTGGATGTATTTTTATTAAAATCAACAACATCAATTAGAATTCAAAAAATACATAACAAGAAATATTTTGTAAAATTTCCAATTTTTCGGTGGTTTAGCGGGCTTAACGCTGATAATATTCGCGCCCAGAAACAAATTATTTAATATTATTAAAACAACAATAGAGATGTAGCTAAGATGAAAGATCTAAATCTATATAGAAATATTGGTATTTTTGCCCACGTAGATGCTGGTAAAACAACAACTACAGAGAGAATTTTAAAACTTACCGGAAAAATACACAAAATCGGTGAAGTGCATGATGGCGATGCCACGACTGACTTCATGGTTCAAGAGCAAGAGAGAGGAATAACTATTCAATCTGCAGCTACGAGTTGTGAGTGGGATAATCACAGATTAAACATAATCGATACGCCAGGACACGTTGATTTTACAATTGAGGTATACCGCTCACTAAAAGTTCTAGATGGTGGTGTCGGTGTATTTTGTGGCTCAGGTGGAGTTGAACCTCAGTCAGAAACAAATTGGCGATATGCCAATGATTCTGGAGTAGCCAGAATAATTCTAGTAAATAAATTAGATCGAGTTGGTGCTGATTTTTTAAGAGTTGTTAAACAAATAGAAGATATTTTGGGCGCCAATCCACTTGTAATGGTGCTTCCAATCGGAATTGAAGACAATTTCAAAGGAATTGTCGACCTGCTTACAAAAAAAGCATGGATATGGGAAGACTCTGAAGACCCCACAAAGTTTGATGTAACCGATCCTCCTGAAGATATGATGGCTGATGTCGAAGAATGGAGAGAAAAACTTATTGAAACAGCTCTTGAACAAGATGATGATCTTTTAGAGAAATACCTTGAGGGCGAAGAGCCATCAATCGAAGATATAAAAAAATGCATCAGGAAAGGAACAATAAATCTTGATTTCTTCCCTACATTTTGTGGATCTGCATTCAAAAATAAGGGAATTCAAAACATTTTAGATGCAGTAGTGAGTTATCTTCCAAATCCTGTTGAAGTAAAACCTCAACCCGAAATAGATCTTGAAGGAAATGAAACAGGTGAGTATGCAACTGTTGATCCCAGCAAGCCTCTAAGGGCGCTTGCATTCAAAATCATGGATGACAGATACGGAGCGCTGACTTTTACCAGAATATACTCTGGAACACTCAAAAAAGGCGACAATGTTGTAAATACTTTTACCGGTAAAACAGAGAGAATTGGCCGTATTGTTGAAATGCATGCTGACTCAAGAGAGGAATTGGAATCAGCTCAGGCAGGAGATATAGTTGCATTGCTTGGAATGAAAAATACAAAAACAGGTCATACGCTTGCTGATGCTAATAATCCGGCAACACTAGAACCAATGGTTTTCCCTGATCCGGTTATATCAATTGCTATTTCTCCAAAGGACAAAGCAGGTACTGAAAAGCTTGGTATAGCGCTTAATAAAATGATTCAAGAAGATCCTTCATTTCAAGTAGCAACAGACGATGATTCAGGTGAAACCATTATCAAGGGTATGGGCGAACTACATCTGGACATTAAAGTAGATATTCTAAAAAGAACGCACAATGTTGAAGTAGATATGGGTAAACCTCAAGTTGCATACAGAGAAACTATTACCCAGTTTGTCGAAGATACCTATACCCATAAAAAGCAAACTGGTGGATCTGGTCAATTTGCAAAAATAGATTACGAGATTGAGCCTGGCGAACAAAACAGTGGCTATACATTTGAATCTCATGTAACCGGTGGTAATGTTCCCAGAGAATATTGGTCGGCTGTGGAAAAAGCATTTCAAACCAGTATGACAGAAGGAACATTAGCTGGCTTTCCGCTTCTAGATGTTAAATTTAAACTCATGGATGGCGGTTTCCATGCAGTGGACTCGTCTGCAATGGCTTTTGAACTTGCTACCAAAGCTGCATACAGACAATCTATACCAAAAGCGGCGCCACAATTACTTGAGCCCATTATGAAAGTTGATGTTTACACCCCAGAAGATCATGTTGGAGACGTTATTGGAGACCTAAATCGAAGAAGAGGAATGATCAAGTCACAAGATACAGGTCCTACAGGAACAAGAGTAAATGCAAGCGCGCCTCTAGCAGAAATGTTTGGCTATATTGGTCATTTGAGAACAATGACGTCTGGTCGCGGACAGTTTTCTATGGAATTTTCTCATTATTCGGCATGCCCTTCGAATGTTGCTGAGGAAATAATCAAGGAAACCTTAGAAAGAAAAAATAAATAATTTAGCTGTATCTTATTTCTTCGAGCCCAGTCTTAGAGGTATCTTTTCCTAATAATGATTTTAATTTTAAAATAAGATCATCCTGCAGGACGTAGAGGCAGGGCACAAGAAATAGCGTAATGACTGTAGCAAAAACTATTCCAAACGCTATGGATATCGCCATAGGAATAACAAATTGTGCTTGTGTGCTGGTCTCCGTCATGATTGGCATCAAACCAATAGCAGTGGTAAGAGAAGTAAGTATAATTGCTCGGAACCTTTGTGTTCCTGAATTTACTACCGCCTGAATTATATCCATACCTTCTTGCCTGGCTTTGTTGATAAAATCAACCATGATTATACTATCGTTAACAACCACTCCTGCTAATGCGACCAATCCAAAGAGAGAGAACATACTGATAGCTTCATTTAAGACAATGTGGCCAATTACCGCTCCAATTAGACCAAACGGTATAACCGACATGATAATAATTGGCTGCAGATATGATTTTAAAGGAATGGCAATGAGTATATATATTAGGAATAAAGCTGCTATAGAAGCATTGGTTAGCTCTTGAACCAGTTTAACAGTTTCGCTACTCGAACCCTCTAAATCAAATTTCAGCTGTGGAAACTTATCTCTCATCTCAGGAATGTAATTTTCAGTAATATCTGAAATAACCCTTCTCGGTTCAACAGTTGACGAATCCGCATCAGCAGAGACGGTAACTACGCGAATTCCATTTTCTCTGATAATACTAGAATAGGCTTTTCCAAAGTTTGCTGTTGCGACAGATGAAAAAGGAATTTCATCACCATTATTGTTTCTTATTCGCATCGATTCAAGATTGCCAATAGATGTCCTATCTTCTTCAGGATATCTCACCATTACTTTGATTTCATTTTTACCTCTTTGTATTCTTTGGGCTTCCTCACCATAAAATGCCTGCCTAACTTGCCTACCAACTGAAGCCATTGAAAGACCAAGTGATTCTGCTTGAGGTTTTATATCGAGTTTTATTTCCTCACCTCCGACATTCAGTGAACTTCTTATATCAAAAACACCTTCATACTCTGTTAATTTTCGTTCAAGTTGTTTTGATGCTTCTTCTAGTTGTTTTATATCTTCCCCAAGAATATTAAAACTAATTGAAGACCCTCCGCCTATATTTCTCCCAGAATCAAAAGTTAATTTTTTCACTCCTGGCATATCTTCAACTTTATCCCGCCACATGTTCTCAAGCTCAAGGACACTAACTTTTCTATTCTCAAACGGTAATTCTGCCACCAATAGTCCAATATTATCACCGCCAACAGGAGTTCCAAGTTCAGTCATTCCTCCCGTGTAAGCCCCCATTTTATTGATTGGTGGTAAATCATTGGGATATTTTTCTAGCCACTCATCGTTAATATCTAATGCAGCTTGCTCAATCCTATTGATCACTTCATCCCTACTCTCAGCAGATGAGCCATCAATCATTGTTAGCTCCACCACAACATAATCGCCAGGTACCTCAGGGAATAAAACGAATTTTGTGATTCCGCTATTCAGTATGCCAATGATAATTATGAGAGCAGATAAAAATGTAGCGATCGTTAACCCCCTGTTTCTTACTGCTTTTTCAATCAATGGAGCGTACTTATTTTCAATGATTGAGTGCAGATTGTTTTGAACTAAACGATTTGCTCTTTGAAAAAGTCTTGAAGGCCTCTTATACCAAGGAATATTACTGTAAGGCGAGAATATTTCTTCCTCATTTATTTCATCAATCTTTGCATATGCTAAGTGTGCTGGAAGAATTAATTTTGATTCAATTATTGAGAAAAAGAGACAAAGTATAACAACTACTGACATAGCTTTGAAAAATGGACCAGCGAAGCCAGTTACGAATAACATCGGAGCAAAAGCAGCAATAGTTGTAAGCACTCCGAAGGTTGCAGGGAGAGCAACTTTTTGAGCTCCTTTGATAACATTTTCAATGCTATGACCATCAGCACGTATTTTCGTATATATGCTTTCCCCAATGATAATGGCATCATCGACCACAATTCCTAAAACCATAATAAAGCCGAACAAACTTATCATGTTAATTGTTACTGGAAATGGGCCAACAGGCATCAGCCATAATGCTCCAAAGAAGGCAATTGGGATACCGATTACCGCCCAAATCGCAACTTTTAGTCTTAGAAAGAGAGACAGAACTATGAATACAAGAATGGCTCCTTGGAGCATATTTTTTGACATCATATCGAGACGATCTTGCAAATAAATTGATCTATCCCCCCAAACTTCAAGGTTTATTCCCTCTGGAAGAGAGGATGACTTTTCGCTTATGTACTCTTTTACCCTGTCAGCTGTTTCGATTTCATTCTCTGCCTGCGCAGCCAATATTTCCATATCAAGCGTAGATTGGCCATTGAACCTTCCCCATGATCTCGATTCTACGAATCCATCATCAATGTTTGCGATATCTGATAAAAGTAGCCTTGAACCGTCCGGATAAGTCCTCAATACAAGAGCACCAAATTCCTCACCCGTATACACCTGCCCTTTAGTTCTAAGTAAGATATCACCACCATCAGTTCGAATTCTTCCTCCAGGCAAATCAATAGAGGATGCTCTGATAGCAGCAGAAATCTCACTCATTGTAAGATCGTACTCTCTTAAGGTATTCTCGGTAACCTCAATACTAATCTCAAAATTTCTATCACCGAGAAGATTTATGCTTTTGATTTCTGGGAAATTCAACAGCTCATCTTTCATCTCTTCAGCGATATTTTTTCGCTGATATTCATCTAAATCACCGTATATGGATACAAATAAAATTCCGGTGGGTATCTCAACTTTATAGACAACTGGTTTCTCGGTAAGTTCAGGAAAGGTAGATATGGCATCTACCTTAGCTTTTATTTCATTTAACACCTCGTTTATATCGGCACCTATTTCAACTTCAGCTCTGACACTTCCGATACCCTCGCTTGATGTTGATTTTATTTTTTTTATGCCTTTTGTATCTTGTATTGCTTCTTCTATTTTTATCACTACACCCTCTTCGACTTCTTCAGGTGCCGCCCCTAAATAGGGCACTCTCACAGAAACGTAATTAAGATCGAAATCTGGTGTTGTTTGCTGCCTTAAATTGAGCCCGGAGTAGAGGCCTAAACCAATGATGGCAAACATCATTAGATTTGCTGCCACATGATTTCTTACAAACCATCCTATGATGCCTTCTCTTCTCGTAATCGTTTCGCTCATAACTTTATTCTACCCGGACAATCATTCCATTAACGCCATCTTCAATCGGTGTCATACTTATTCTTTTTCCATCGAAAAATTCATCATTAATGTAGCCAAAGTCTTCATCAGCTCTTATGAGATCTATGTCTTTATATTGGATTTTATTTTCTCCATCTATGAGTATCACTTGCCTGTTATTGATAATTGCAGAACGAGGTATTCTTACAAAATTATAGGATTCATTGGAAAGAATTTCTGCTGACACAAATGCCCCCATTGGGAGCACTAGGGCATCTTCATTGTTATTCAAATTATAAGGATCTTCAAGTCGAGCAACAGCAAAGATCATCCTAGTTTTTTCGTCTACAACACCTTCACTTCTTGCAATATACCCATATCTGGTCTTAGACGGATTCATATCAATTCTAAATCTTACAGTGGTTGATTTCTCGACTGATGAACTTGTTAATCTGCTTGACGCAGGCAATCCCGCAAATAAGACATCTCTGTCAGATAACGGGAGTCTCACTTCAGCAAATTCTGTTGAGAAAGTCACTCCCAGCCTATTACCTGCATTAACATATTGACCAAGATCAGCAGATTTCTCTCTAACCATCCCATCATAGGGAAGCCTAATATTTGTATTATCAAGATCATTCTCTGCTTTGACCAACTGAGCCTCGGCAGCTGCCAATGCACTCACTGTTGCAAGGTATTCTGACTCAGAAAGATAACCTTGTTTTCTTATATTAACTGAGTCTTCATATTCATTTTGCCTCTGATCTTTAAGTGCTTTTGCTTGCTTGTAGGCTACCTCATATATTTTTGGATCTATTTTAATCAGTGTCTCACCTTTCTTGAATATTCCACCAGCAACAAATTTTGGAGATATCTCTATAATCTCACCAGAAATTTCAGCGCTGAGTGCAGTCTCAGTGAGTGGTGAGACCATACCTTGACTAACGACTGGTATTTGCACATCTTCTTTTTTCAAATATAAAGCTGAGACAATTGGCGGCTTTGCAGATGAAATATTTTTTTCTGGCTCTGTTTTAGAAGTGCTCATCAGATAACTTATTGTTATTGATACAAACAATAAGATGACTATTTTTTTTGTATTCTTTTGTTTACTCATTTTAACTACACATTATCATCGGCAATATACAGCGGCAATTATCTTATAAAGTGAAGCTTAATGCACTATTCTAATGTATAGATTTGTAAGCTTTTGCCAAGAGCAGATTGCAGCTTTCAATATGAATCTAAAGCGCCCTCCTCAAAAGCATCATATATAAAAACAATTATCGCTATCCAAATGAATATAAAACAAATTAAACTTGCCCCCGTGAGTCTCTCGCCATAAATAAGTGCAACTACAAATTGCATGGATGGCGATAGAAACTGCATCATTCCAATAGTCGTTAATTTCAGTCTTTTAGCCGCATAGGAAAAGAAAAAAAGTGGAAAAATGGTTAATGGGCCTGCCATTACCAACAAAGAAGCCATAGTTGGCTTGTCTAGTGAGAAGAACAACTGACCATTTTTTGTTAAAACTAGAATATACATAAAAGCAAAAGGCAGTATAAATAGTGTCTCAATGAATAAACCAACCATTGCACTGACCTCAATCTTCTTTCTCATAACACCATACAATGTGAATGAAGTAGCCAAAGAAATAGAAATCCAAGGTAACTTGCCGGCACTTAAGGTAAGAATGAGCACCCCAATTGCAGCAATCAGGATAGCAATTATTTGACCTGTCCTTAATTTTTCACCCAGAAATAAGATGCCCACAAGAACATACATGAGAGGGTTTATATAGTATCCAAGACTTGCCTGGAGTATTTCATCAGTCTGAACAGCCACAATATAAATATACCAATTGATGCTTATCAATATTGAAGTTAGAGCCAAATAGATGATCTTCTTCTTATTCAGAAAGACCTGCCACAATTCATCAAGTTGTTTTGATAGGTATAAAATTAATAATCCAAAAGGGACAGACCAAAATATCCGATGCGCGAAAACTTCTTCAGAAGGAACCACATCGATGATTTTGAAATAAATAGGAAAAACACCCCAAAACAGGTAAGCCATCAATGCAGCGACAAGTCCATCTCGTATTGCGCTATTGTTATCATTGGGATTTATGAGCATAAGTTTGTCAAAAAAAATATCAAAGAGGACAAAGACATCATATCCTCACTAAATTTTGAAGAATGTCAATAAAATTAGATGGCAACAACAACTTTATAATATTGCAAAAAATAGCATTATGCGTTACATTTGCAATATATTGTATAGTATTTTGCGTTATGAAATCAGCCACACTAAATTTACGTATATCTCCATCCATCAAGGATGGCATCAAAAAAGCGGCAACTATCGAGCATAGAAGCATCGCTAATATGATTGAAATTTTAATAAGAAGGCATTGCCAGGACAATGGCATAGTAATCAATGACAATCTGGAATCAAACGGAGAAAATTCAAATGGATGAAAAAATGCTTAAAGCCATGGTTGCCGCGGGTGCTATCAAGAAAATCAGGATAATTGGTCAAGGTTCACGTTTTCATGTTGAAGCTAACACTCCAAATGGTGCTATTACTGCAGAAACATACAAGGGTAGTATTAAATCGTGGGTGTCTTTAGATGCCGCAGCAAAGTGGGTCAGATCAATTGGCATAGGTTCCGCACAGATTAACATGACACACTGGCAACCAAATCAGAAAGATATGGTCATCTAAAAAGATAATCTTTACCGTCAAGATACAGTATTGCTAAGATAATGCTTGAGATGAACATTAGCAAAAAACAAATTGATAATTACAAAAAAGATGGCGCCATCAAGATTCCATCGCTATTCACTGAATGGATTAATGAAATTAAAGAAGGTATTGATTTTAATATAGATAATCCTAGCTTATATGGCGCTGAAAATACCAAAAAAGGCCAAAAAGGAAGGTTTTTTGATGATTATTGTAATTGGCAGCGAATACCTCAGTTTGAAAATATTATTAAAAATTCAGATGCCAGGAACGTAGCAGCTCAGCTAATGGGCTCAATGAATGTGCAATTTTTCCATGATCATGTCCTCTATAAGTCAGCTGGCTCAGAAACATCTACTCCCTGGCATCAAGATGGTCCATATTATTTTGTGAAAGGCAATATGACTGTGAGCTTTTGGATACCTGTTGATTATGTTCCAATTGAATCATCATTGAGAATCATAAAAGCATCGCATAAATGGACTAAGGAGGTTACACCCACCAAATGGCTTACAGGGGAGGACTTTTATAAAAATAAAAAAGATTACATACCTGTACCAGACCCCGATGAAAATCCAACTAAATATAAAACACTTCAGTGGGAAATGAATCCAGGTGATGCGATAGCCTTTCATTTTAATGCAGTGCATGGTGCAAGAGGAAACAAAACGAACACAAAAAGAAGAGTTCTGTCTCTAAGATTTGTCGGTGATGACGCCAGGTACATAGAGAGATCTGGGAGAACCTCGCCACCCTTCCCTAACCATAATATGAGAGACGGGCAAAAACTAAGAGATGATTGGTTTCCCTTTATTTAGTTTGATCCATGAAGCTTTTGATAAACCTCAATAGTTTCATTTACGGTTATCTCATTATTGAATTTAAGTTTGATTCGCTCTCTGGCTTTTTGACCCATTGACGTTCTCAATGACTCATCAAGATAGAGTTTTTTTATGGCATCAGCTATTGCTTGACTGTCTTTTACTGGAATAACTATTCCACTCACATTGTCCTCGACAAGCTCTGGACTTCCTCCAGAATTTGTAACAATTGGCGGAACTGCTGCTGACATTGCTTCTATAATTGATCTGGGTAATCCTTCTCGTTTATATGATGGAAGACAAACAAGATCGCAGGCAGCACTGATGGCGGGTGCATTCTCACAAAATCCAGGCGAAAATATTAAATTTTTTCTTTTGCACTTTTTTATGGCGTTTTCAATTTTTCGTCCATGCATTCTTCCAATAAGCAAAAGCACTATTGGAATACTTTCAGGAAGTAAGTCAACAGCACGAATCAAATAATCGACCCCTTTTCTTGGTCTGGAGTTTGCTATGCATCCAACTACAAATGAGTTCGCAGGAATATTATATTGACTTAGATCAGCGATTTCATTGTACCAATCAACATTATGCCCCTTATAAACTCTTATTGGTTTATTGGGATTCATTCTAAGAAACTTAGGCTTCATAGATAAAAAATAATCCTTAATTGCATCGCAAACACATATTATTTTGTCGATACGGGGGTTTAAAAAACGAATCCATGATATGGGATCAAAGTAACTGACATTTCCCACAATTCCTCTATATGCAATAAGTTTTATATTCTTGAGGCCAATCAATGAAAAGATTGTATTAGTAAGAGTGTTATTACTGAAAACATGCACAACGTCAACTTCATGATCTACAAGATAATTTCTAAGTTTTTTTATGGCCGCATAATCAATTTTTCTTCGAAAAATAATCTCAAAATTATTAACTTGGTGTTGATCGAGAATTTTTTTATACTCGCAATTGCTTCTGCAAATTATTGATATATTTATATTCTTTTTGTGCAGACCAATAAATGTCTCGACAGTAGGCCTATCTGGAGATTCTGTTATAGCCAGTACGTTCATGCTCATAGCCAAGAAAGTTTAATTATTTGCCATCCCAGGCATTCCTGGTAGCAAAGTTTTGCAAAATCATTAGATTTTCATCGTTTGGCTCAGGCTCAGATGTTCCAAACATCGCTCTTACCCAATGACCATCTGTTGGATTGGGTAGAATTATGAATTTATCGCCATAATCATCTCTGTCATTGCTCATGATATCAAATCTCTCGTCAACGTCTTTTACATAATAATCTCTCTTATAATCATTAAGATTGTCACCGAGGATTAACACTAATTCATGAGACTCGCTTATTGCTTTTTTGGACGGCATTTTATTTGAAGACTCCCGATAGACAGTCAAATGCTGTTCATCTGCATATGGAAATTTTAGGTACTGAAGCTGGTCGAGGGCGTATTGATATGTATTCTCTCCTTGATTACGATTTGTAACATAGAACACCTCAACATTTTTATCGTAACAATGGTCAAGGAATCTTTTTGCACCGGGAATAGCAGATATAAGATTTTTTGGTACCCATTTATCCCATATAGCATCATCAAAAAACTCTTTCTGCTGATTAATGAGATAACCCCAATAACTTGTGGCACCAATAATCGTATTATCCATATCACTTATTATTGCGAGTGGCTTATCGCTGTTTTTTCTTTTAGCAACAGCACTATCAATCTTCCACCGTGCTATATTAAAAGCTTGATGACATAAAGCTCCATATTCTGCAGCAGTCTCCTTCCAAGCAATGGCCCAAAGTAATGCATTGCTCCTCATAGTGCCCTTCGTTTCTTGGGCAGAAATATTTTCCCTGCCAATTATTGGGAATGTAATACCAGCGAGTGCCATCGAATTAATTAACTTCCTTCTGTTGAATTTATTCTTTTTCTTTTTTTCCATAATTTTTTCTCGTTCATTTTACAAAAAGTTAATCATATAATACCTATGTGGACTCTATTCATACAACCATGATAAATATTCTTAAATTTAAAACACATCCAAGTATTATATTATTCATACTTGTTATATATGGATGTGGAAGTGGTGGAGAAAATAAAACATCAATAGCAAATAACGCAAGACAAACGTCTGATTGGATAGAAAATTATTTTTTACCTGAATTAACATACAAAAATAAATGTTTGAACCCAAGATCAGGAGTTAATCCAGAAACAAGTAGCTCATATTTGGATATTAAAGGAACATCATTAGATGAAAATAATTATCTCCGCTCTTATACAAATAATACATATTTGTGGTACGACGAGGTAGTTGACCGAGATCCATCACTTTACTCAACAGAGAGTTATTTCGATCTTCTTAAAACTTCACATGATAGATTTCATTTTACTTACCCAACAACGGAATGGATCCAGTTATCTCAATCAGGCATTTCTGCTGGATACGGTGTTTCTTGGATCAATCAGTCCAATAAAATACGTGTGGCATATACTGAGCCAAATACCCCGGCTTCCAGTGAGACAGTTGGATTAGAGCGAGGAGATGAGATAATTGAGGTCGACGGGATAAAGGTGACTGAAAATATAGGTAGTAATTTTGTCAATAACATTTTATATCCAGATACATCAGGAAAAACTCATACATTTTTGGTCAAAAAAAGAGTTTCAGGTGAAACGAGAGAAATCTCAATGACGTCAGACAATATCGTTTCAACGCCAGTTCAGGAAATTAAGATCTTTGAAAGAGACAGCGGTAAAGTTGGTTATTTCTTGTTTAATGATCATATTGCAACATCTGAGAGTGGGTTGTTTGACGCAATTACTCAGTTAAAGTCAAATAACATAAAAAATTTAGTATTGGATGTTCGTTACAATGGAGGTGGTTATTTAGCAATTGCCAATCAACTCACTTACATGATTGCTGGCCCAATACTGACGGCAGGCATAAATTTTGAGACCATGGTATTCAACGATAAACATCCAAATACCAATCCAGTTACCGGCTCACCAATTACACCAATCCCATTCTATGCGACCACAATTGGACTTTCGTCGATGCAAAAAAATATTGATCTTCCATTTTTAGATTTGTCGACTGGCGATAGTGGCTACCCAAAAGTATTTGTGATTACCGGAAACGATACCTGCTCTGCAAGCGAATCCATTATTAATAGTTTAATGGGTCTGAATATAGAGGTAATTCAGATTGGCTCTGTTACATGCGGAAAACCCTATGGTTTTTATCCCACAGACAATTGTGGAACCACCTACTTTACTGTCCAATTTAAAGGTATAAATGCGAAAGGATATGGGGACTATGGTAACGGCTTCAAACCTAGGTTAATTGCAAGTGACATTAATATGCCAAAGGGATGTTTAATTAATGATGATTTAGATAGCAGCTTGGGAAGCACAGATGAAGACAGGCTATCTGCTGCGCTTTATTATCTGGATAACGGAAATTGTCCGATAGAAAATATTGGGCGTTCGCCATCAAAAAGTATAGCGAATTCAGCTTCTACCGATAGAATATCGGTAAAGAAAAATATTTTTCTAACAAATCGAATCTTCCATTGAAATGACTTTAAAAAGAAATTTAATCATCCTTTTGCCCTTCTTTAATTTTGGCTGCACGTCACTTGGTGAAAGAGATTACAGTAGCGCCCTAATAGAAGAGATGACTCCTGAAGCAAAAAAAGAAATTGAACAGGTATTGAGTGCGGCCTCAAAAAGAACAATAAAAGGTTTATCTGAAAATATATTTATGACTGACAGTATTGTGGTTTTAGAAAAAAATCGCCCTCAGGATTCTGAAATACGCTCTATTCGAATTATGACAAAACCAGATCGATATGAATTGATACTTAATAAAAATGGACAATGTTTCATTAGGCATGACGAAACAAATCTACAGTGGTTTCTCTTTAAAGCAAAATGTGTAAGCCAATGAAATCTCGGACGTATTTCCTATTTCTTTTGTCGTCTATTCTGTTTTTTAGTCATTCGATGGCAGAAAAGCTTCCAGCAAATTTTAATACCCAGGATAAATCATTAGATCAGATAATTAAATTTCCTGATATCAAAGGAGATATTTCAACAACTATCAACTGCTCTGGTGTCGTCCAAAAAAATAAAAAAATAAAGTTTTTTAGTTGTTATAAGAATCAACCAGGAGATGAGGTGTATATATATGAAATTTACAAGGCTTTTAAAAAAGCAAGATTCAATCCTGCCCTGTTAAACAGAAAAAAGGAAGAAGCATTAGTTCAATTTCGCATCTTTTTTAAAAGTGAGGACAACAATAATTCGATTAAAATAATTAATAATATAGGGTACAAAGAAAATGTGGATGCATACGGAATTAATCACATTGGCGCACAAAGAATAATTGGTGCAGAAATATGGCAAAAACACTGTCCCAAATTCAACCAATACAATTTGCTCACAAAAACTCACATAAATTCTGAAGGATCAGCCAGTAATGCAAGTATTCATGATTATAAAGGCATAAAAATAAGCCAATCATGCAATAATTCGATTTTATCGACTCTAAATTCCAGTGATTATATCCCAGCAATATCAGGCGATATTTTCGTTCCCTCAACTCACATTGAGGTTTTTGGCAATTAATGTAAACATAATCTTATGGGTGAAGGAGAAAATAAAAGTAAATTACTGAGGGCGGTTGGTGTTATCGGTATAGCTCTAGTTGCCCTTAATTCTACAATTGGATCAGGGATTTTTACTCTCCCCTCGATTGTTTTAGACCAAGCTGGCTCTGCGAGTCCATGGTTATTTTTGATAGTTGGAATTTCAATAATTTCAATCGTTCTAACTTTTGGAAGGTTAAGCAGTTTTTTCGCTGACTCTGGTGGTCCCGTTTTATACACTAAAGAAGCGTTTGGCCCCTTAGTTGGCTTCAGTACTGGATGGATACTTTATATAAGCAGAGCGACAGCATTTGCTGCAAATTCAAATGCACTTGCACTCTATCTTGGCTCTCTCATTCCATGGTTTAGCATGGGCTCAGGAAGAGTTACATTAATAACTTTAACTTGTTTATTGCTAACATGGATAAATTACATTGGAATAAAAGATGGCATAAAAATGCTTCTATTTTTTACTGTAATCAAATTGTTGCCGGTACTGATACTCATAATCATGGGCTTGCAATACATCCCAATTGAATTCTTCACAAAAGCCTCTCTGCCTCAAATGAACGGAATAGGGCCAACCGTTCTTATTATTATTTATGCTTTTGTCGGATTTGAAGGTGCAACTTTCATATCTGGCGAATCTAAAAAACCCCAATCTTCTATGCCTAGCGCAATTGCTAAAACTAGTTTATTTGTCTGTCTTTTTTATTTTTTTATTATGATGGTTTACGTTTCTGTTGTTCCAAGTGAAACGGATAATGTAGGAGCACTAGTTTCACTCGGTGAAACATTATTAGGGCCAAGTGGATTGATTATAATTACACTTGCTGCCATATTTTCAATTGGAGGTAACCTTGGTGCAATAATGCTTGCTGTGCCAAGATTGACATTAGCACTTGCTGAACAAAACCTTCTTCCAAAATGGTTTGGAAAAATCCATAAAAAATATTCTACGCCTGGTAACTCAATTTTATTCTTAGGCCTAATAAGTCTTATCTTTGCTCTATCAGGATCTTTCGTTTACTTGGTTATTGCAAGCTCACTAACAAGACTGCTAGCTTATATAACCAGTATATCTGCACTTCCATTTATTGAAAAAAAAGCTGATCAAAAAACGTTAGATAATTCTTACAAACTTCCAGGTGGCTATTTGATCCCAATCATTGCATTAGTCATATGTATCTGGATTACTTTTCAATCTAATCTAGACGCATGGATCCTCACAATGGGACTCTTGCTATTTGGCATGATACTTTTTGTTATGGCACGAAGAGACAATAAAATTACTGATTAATTAAATACTTCCTCTAAAAAATTGTGCATCGCAGTCCATGATCGATGATCTGCTTTTTGATTGTACTGCATCCCGTTTTCTGGATCATTGGCGTCTGTTTTTGTAAATGCATGCATCGCATTACCATATGCATGCACTTGCCAGTCTGTATTTTTGGATCTCATTTCGTTAATGAATGAATTGACACTTTCAGGTCCAACCATGGGATCCTCCCAACCATGCAAAACCATTATTTTAGCCTTAACTGCAGTATCAATAGTATTATTGGGTTTAGAGAGATTTCCATGAAAACTGATCGCTCCAAGTATATCAGCGCCACACCTCGCCAAATCAAGAGCCATTAAGCCGCCAAAACAATATCCTATTGCTGCTAATTTCTGATTATCTACTGGTGCCTGTTTTTTTAAGGCCTCTAATGCCAAGAACATTCTTTTCTGTAATTTTTCACGATTTTCTATAAATGGACTCATTAAACGTGCATTTTCCTCTTTACTTTCTCCATTGACACCCTTTCCATACATATCAAGTGCGAATCCAACATAACCAAGTTTTGCTATCTCATCGGCTTTTTCACACTCAAAATTCGTTCTTCCTGCCCATGCATGACCAATCAAAACACCAGGTCTCAATTTATCTGACTTATCATCCCATGACATATATGCCTCAAGAACTTCCTCTCCATCCATGTATTCAATAAGTTTGGTTTTGATCGTCATATTTCCTCCAATCATGCTTAAAATGACAGAATTAAAATTCGAGCATTTAGAAGTTCAAGTATGGTGCATCCCTATTCATAGGTTTCATGATAATCATCTGGACATCCCCAATTGCTCGCTCAATGAACGCTCCTTCACAATAACATAAATAATAATGCCACATCCTGATGAATGTATCTGAATAGCCCATACCTTTAATGACATCAATGCTTTCATACATTCTCTCTCTCCAGTGGTTGAGGGTCGTTGCATAATGAGGGCCTATATCCTCAATATTAATAATCCTCATATCTGTATATTCAGTAATTGTCTCTGCTATTTTTGATACAGATGGTAAACAACCTCCGGGAAAGATGTATTTTTGAATGAAGTCGACAGATCTAATTGAATATTTATATTGCTGATCTGCTATTGTTATGGCCTGAAGCACCATCAAACCTTCAGGTTTAAGAAGTTTTGAGCACTTTTTGAAATAATCATCAAAATACTGATAACCTACCGCTTCAATCATTTCAATGGATACCAGTTTATCAAACTGACCCTCAAGATCACGATAATCCTCAAGCAACAGAGTAATCTTATCAGAGAGATTTGCTTCTTCCACCCTCTCTTTTGCGAGCTGATATTGTTTTTCAGAAATTGTGGTGGTGGTGACCTTACAGCCGTAATTTTTTGCTGCGTATATCGCGAATCCACCCCATCCAGTTCCGATCTCTAAAAGATGATCTTTTTCATTTAGGCGCAGTTTTTTGCAGATGCGATCTAATTTTATTGTTGAAGCCTTTTCTAACCCACAATCTTCTTTATCGAAAATTGCACATGAGTACATCATCTTTTCATCAAGCCAAGACTGAAAAAAATCGTTACCAAGATCATAATGAGCAGAAATGTTTTTTTTGCTGCCCTTTCTCGTGTTTCTGTGGCACCAGTGAATGAATTTTCTTATAGGCTTGAAAAAAGAACCAAAACCAGAATCAAATCCATCAAGAACAGATCGATTCATCAACAGTATCCTTACTATTGTTGTAAGATCATCGCATTCCCAATAACCCATCATAAAGGCCTCAGCGGCTCCAAGTGAGCCACCAAAAATTAACTCTGAATAAAACTTACGATCATGAATTATAATCTTAGCCTTCAATAAAGAGCCTTCATCCCCAAATGATTGTTCTTGATCGTTGTCCGAAAATGAAAGGTGACCGTATCTCAGGGATTTCATTTTATTGAGAACAAGACTTCTCGAGAAGCTATCTAACAAAGAATTCGAGTTTGATTCCATTCCTTTATTTTATCCTTTCATTTGACAAATAAAAATTAAGTGTTTGTCTTTCTCTTTGCAGGATGCACATAAAATGGGCATTTTTTTAGCCATAATTTTAGCGCTTGAAAGTGAATTCCAAAAATAATTTTTAACGTAATAAGTGGATACACAATTAGCATTCTGGCAAGAGATAGTGATGAAATAGAGACTCTCTTTAGACCAATGGATGCATTAAAAAAAGTTTTATTTTTTTTACTATTACTCATCTTAACAGTTAATTTTTCTGCGGGCTCATTAAAAAACCAATCATAATCAACCTCCATCGACATGAATGGTGATACATGCATCTTTTTAATAGGTTGAAATCTTCTTAACTTATCATCATTACTCAATAGATTGTCTGTAAGAACATATGTGCAAGTTTCTCCCCACGGTGTGTTTGTGACTTCTGCAACAATTACATCCAGTTTTTCATTTTCATCATAACAATAGTAAATGCTGATTGGATTAAAACAATATCCAAAATAACTTAAGTTAGTGAGCAAAAAAATATCTCCTTTGATTGTTTTTTTGGTTTCTTTAAAAACCAAATCTCTGATATGAGCATCAATGGGTATTTCTTCGGGGCCAATATGATCGGATCTACGAAACCGAGCGAAACTGTATTTGCCCGTACCCCATAGAAAATATCTATCAAATATTTTATCTATCTCATTCAACTTGAGGAACATCATGAAGATCCTGTAGTTAAATGAGTGGGCTATTGGCTCTGCCCTTATATGAACCACTTTGCCTTCAAAGATACAGCTATCCATTTGCTATACCCTTAAACACTGTGTGTGCTTTTATTGCGCTTTGTACGCCATCCTCATGAAACCCATTTCCCCAATATGCGCC
>CEVP01004025.1_pt1 | contig 20898 bp, 23 predicted proteins | sample 427071 | NCBI WGS metagenome assembly CEVP01 (sample SAMEA2623808, study PRJEB7988) | marine metagenome | isolation source: saline water (ENVO:00002010), including | reverse complement strand
ATAGGCCTTCAGATTATTCTTGGGAGTATAAAAGGTTTAAAAGAAGTAGCGGACTTGTTAAAGACCCCTATAAGGGATTGTAGTTATTTGCTCCAGAACATTGGAGTTAAGATAACTAACAAGGTAAAGATTTCTAATCTTCCAAGCAACATTGCAAAAGCTAAAATACCTTTACTCGCTGAATTGATATTTGCATAATTTTCAGAAACTATTCCTAGTCCAGGACCTAGGTTATTAAGGCATGCGCCAACTGCTGAAAAAGCTGACTCAAAATCAACCCCTGTTATAAGGACAAACAATAAAAGAATAATAAACGAGATAATGTATATTGAGAAAAAGCCCCAAACAGATGTTGCAACTTCATCATTTACATTCTTTGTGCCTATCTTTAGCGATATAACTGAATTTGGATGAATAATTCTCATTAAGTTTTTGTGAGCATGGTTAATCATTATTAGGACTCGCCATGATTTAACTCCACCCCCCACTGAGCCAGCACAGGCACCTATAAATGCACCAATTAAAAGAATAAATGATATTGAGAAAGGCCATTCAGAGGAATTTGATATTGAAAAGCCTGTTGTTGTGAGCATTGAAACACTATGAAAAGCTAATTCTCTTAAATTTGGACCATAATTGCTTATATTTGAAATCATTGCACATATTATGAAAATAATAGCCAAAATACTCATAAAGAATCTAATCTCAGGATCGTAAAAGTATTTAAGAGGTTTTTTCTTAAATACTGCAAAGTAATGTAATGTGAAACTAAAAGCAGACAAAAGCATGAAAGCAATACATATTGTTTCTATAGCAATGCTATTAAAATGACCAATGCTATCGTTATGTGTAGAAAAGCCACCAATCGCAACAGTAGACATTGCATGCGATACAGCATCAAAAGAGCCCATTCCACCGAGGTAGTAAAGAATGGCACATAATACTGTCAGCCCTAAGTATATTAGCCATAGAACTTGAGCTGTTTCTTTAATTCTCGGCGTTAATTTTTGCTCACCCATTGCCCCTGGAATTTCTGTCTTATATATTTGTCCCCCACCGATACCAAGCAGAGGCATTACAGCAATTGCCAAAACAATAAGGCCCATGCCACCCATCCACTGAAGAAGTTGTCTGTAAAATAATAAAGATTCAGGAAGTGTATCTAAATTTGATATTACTGTAGCACCTGTAGTGGTTATTCCCGACATTGACTCAAATATCGAATCAATTGCATTCATACCACTTAAATAGAAAGGAATTGATCCCGCAAAACATAAGACAACCCAAAACAATACAATAATTACAAATCCATCTTTTTGAGACAGCTCATTATCTACCTTTCTTGTTGCAAGAAGACCAACTAAACCAATTAAACCTACACCCAGCAAGGTATATATAAATAATTCAGTAGCCCCATCATCAAATATCAATGAAATAATAATGGGAAAAATATATGAAAGGCTAAAAAATAAAACCAATATACTGAATAAGTTAACTATAGACTTTAGATTCATTGATTTGTTTTAAATAAAACCTCAACCTCAGACATCATATCCTTGTTAGCTAAAAATATTATGAGATGATCATTTAGGCATAGTTCTACATCAGATTCAGGCATTATTAATTCTCCATGCCTTATAACAGCTCCTATTGAGGAGCCCTCTGGCAGATTAATCTCTTTAATCGACTTACCAAATAAAGGTGAAGTGTATTCATTAGCATGAACAATACCTTCTATTGCTTCAGCCCCAGTATCCATTTTTAGCATAACGTCTTGGGCAACATCACTATCTCTTAAGTCTTGCAGCACAGACGATACGGTTAGCCTATATGGAGCAATATATATATCTATAAAACCAGGAACTAGACCTAGGTATGATGGATTATTAAGAATGATCATTGTTTTCTTTGCACCCATTTTTTTTGCAAGGAGAGAGGACATCAGATTTGTCTCATCATCATCAGTTAAGGCACAAAAAATATCTATATTAGATATGTTCTCACTTTTTAAAAGACTTTCGTCAGTGGCTGATCCATGAAGAACAATTGTTTTATCTAATTTTTTGGATAAGTTTGAGCATCTTTCTTTATCTGATTCAATTAACTTTGTTTTATATTCATTTTCAATTTCTTTTGCCAGCGAAAAGCCAATTTTTCCTCCGCCAACAATCATTACCCTTGAATAACTCTCCTCATGATCTCTAAACTCATCAACTATTTGATTTGTCTTTTCCTCTGATGAAATGAAATAGACTTCATCATTTTCTTTAATAACAGTTTCGCCTGAAGGAATGAATGGTTTGCCTTTTCTATATATGGATGCTACAAATGCATTAGTTTCTGGCATATCATCTTTAATTCCTTTAAGTTCCCGGCCAACGAGCTTGCCTTTTTTTTTGGCTTTAACACTTACTAAATTTACCTTTCCATCAGCAAATTTTTCAATTTGATCCGCACCAGGATGAATGATTAGATCTTTAAGATGATTTTTAACCTCATTTTCAGGACTAATAATAATATCTATTGTATTTTCAGTGAAGACATCTATGTCATCACCATAAGAAGAATCAGTAATTCTACAGATAGTCTTTTTTACATTAAATAACTTTTTAGCAACCTGACAAGCTATTATATTAACCTCATCATTGGAGGTTACTGCTATTACTGTAGTAGATTCGTCTGCTCCAGACTTTTTAATCGATAGTGGGTGTGAGGCATGACCTTCAATTGTCATGATATCTAGTTTTTCTTCAAGCACTCCCAAGGCATTTTTATCCTGATCAATCAGAGCAACATCGTAATTATTATTTACAAGAGCTCTCGCAAGATTTCCCCCTACACGACCAGCACCTAAAATTAGTACTTTCATATTGTGTAAATTAAACCTCTTTTGAATGAATTAAAAGACTTATGGATAAATTTTTTTTATGAGAAAAATTCTTTGTAGGAGTTAAAAACATCAACCGCTGAGATTATTTTCTTATTTGGAAATTGTAAGTTAGTAATTACTATCATTTTATCACATGTATTTATGTATATCCCAGTCTTATCAAGTAAAGAAATAGTGCCTGGCACACCCCCACTTTGTTTATCAGATATATACATATCATGGATTTTTATTAATATTTTCTTATACTCAAATGTTGATTGTGGCCATTCTTTATATGCTCTAAAAGTATTAAAAATTAACTGGCTGGATTGATTAAAATTTATCAATCCATCAATTTTTTTTATTTTTTTACAATAAGATGCCTTGCTTTCATCTTGATGATTAAGGCTAATGTTATTTGACTTCACATTACCTAAAACTTCGTTAAGTTTTTCGATCGATATTTTAGTTAACTTTTTTTCAAGCGAAATTTTATTATCATTGATTGATATATCACATTTAAAACTATCAATAATTTCGCCAGCATCTAAATCAGCATTCATCTTTATAAAAGTAACACCAGAGACAATATCACCATTTATCAATGAAGATTGAATAGGAGAGGCACCCCTATACTTCGGCAACAATGAAAAATGTATGTTTATGGGCATTAATTTCGGCTTTGATAAGAGCCAGTTAGGCAAGATCTTTCCATACGCCACTACAAGCAATATATCAATGTCTAAATCAGCAATACCATCCTTAAAATGTTTTGTATTTAAGTCATCTTCTTTAAAAGTAGGTATTAATGATTCTTTTGCCACCTTAGATACGAATGACTCAACAACTTCAGAGCCTCTTTTGCCCCTTTTATCAGACTGAGAAATAACTCCCTTAACATGAATATCTTCCAGATCTATTAATGATTTTAAAATTTGTGAAGAATTTTCAGGAGTTCCAGCAAATAATATATTCATTTTTAATTTAAATCTTTTATTTTCTGTTAAAATCTTTTAAAAGTCGGCTTCTTACTCTATCTCTTTTTAGAGCACTGACATAATCCACCATCAACTTACCTTCAAGATGGTCTATTTCATGTTGAATACATATAGTTAGCATTCCCTCTGGAGTAGTTGTATGCTCAATTCCGTCTAAATCTTGCCATTTAAGCTCAATACTATCCGGTCTTGTTATATTTTGATTAAATCCAGGTATTGAGAGACAACCCTCCTCAAACTCAATTAAATTATGATCTTTATTAACGTTATATTCTGGATTCACAAACACCATAGGCTCATTTCTTTCTTCTGAGAGATCCATTACAACTAGTCTTATATGTTTATCTACCTGTGTTGCAGCAAGCCCAATCCCATTTGCATCATACATTGTAAAAAGCATGTCTTCAGAAAGGTTTTTTAAACTTTTGTCGAATTTATCAACTTTTTTGGCTACAGTACGTAGTTTTGGATCAGGAAAAATTAAAATTTTTAATTTCTTAGACATAAATGACTATTTTTTATTATAATTTCGTGATTATAATCTAGTTAAATATTAAGAGTACAACAATATGACAAATTCAACCACACAAGTAGCTATAATAATGGGTTCTGACAGCGATTTACCTGTTGTTGAGGCCAGTTTTGCAGTTCTAGACTCATTTGGAGTCAAATATACAAAAAACGTTATGTCAGCGCACAGAACACCTCATGCTGTAATGGAGTTAATTAAAAACTCAGAAAATAACGGGTGTAAGGTATTTATTGCCGCAGCAGGCATGGCAGCTCACCTTGCAGGGGCTGTTGCTGCGCATTCAACAAGACCAGTTATTGGCATTCCTATTGAATCAGGTGGCATGGGGGGCATTGATTCTCTTCTATCTACAGCTATGATGCCTCCTGGAGTTCCTGTAGCGACTGTAGCAGTTGGTAAAAGTGGCGCTAAAAACAGTGCAATTCTTGCTGTACAAATACTAGCAACATCAGATGAGGATCTTGCACAAAAGCTAGTTGATTATAAAGAAAATATGAGAAAAGAAGTTCTTGAAAAAGATAAAAAACTTAACTCATAATTGAATAAAAATTCTTTAGATATTTCTTCATCAATTAGTTGGCTGGAATCTGGAAAAATACTCATTCATCCAACCGAATCAATATGGGGATTGGGTTGCGATGCATTTAATGAACTAGCAATTGAAAAGATCTTTTCTATCAAAAAAAGAGAGCATAATAAAAGCTTTATTTTACTATGCAAGTCTTTAGATTTTTTAAATTATTATATTGATGAAATTAATAGAGAAGACGAAATTTTATTAAAAAATAACTGGCCTGGACCAGTCACCTTTTTAATTAGATATAATAAAAATTTACCCGAACATCTGCATTCAGAAAATGGTAAAATTGCAGTTAGAGTAAGTAATCACTTACCGATCAAAGCCCTATTTAAAGGTTTTAATAATTTTATTGTTTCAACTTCTGCAAACCTTTCTGGAAAAAAAGTTTTAGATAATCCTCTTGAGATTTTAGATTTTTTTGAATCAGATGAACTTGCATACTATGATGGTGAGCTTGGCCATAACAAAAGACCATCGAAAATAATAGACCTTGATTCTAAATCTATAATTCGTGATTAAACTATGATAAAAAAAACTGAAAAAAGGTTCCTTAATATTCAATCAGATATTATTGATAATTTCAGTTCACTTGAGGATAAAGAACATGCAGATATTTCTTTTGATGAATGGACGCGTGATGAAGGTGGCGGTGGAATAACTTATGTTATTGAGAATGGAAAATTCTTTGATAATTGTGCTGTAAATTTTTCATCTATTAGTGGTGAAAAGCTTCCTAAAACTGCTTTGGCAAATAATCTCAAAAAAGAGGTAAAGTTTGGCTTCAGAGCAATGGGTGTTTCAGTAATATCTCATCCAAATAATCCCAACGTCCCAACAAGCCACATGAATGTCCGATTGTTTGGGATTCTTGATAAAAATAAAGATATTTGTGATTGGTGGATTGGAGGTGGATATGATTTAACACCCTATATCCCCATTGAAGAGGATATTTTAAGCTGGCATGCAGAGGCTAAAGAATGTTTAAGTTTAATAAATCCTGATTTTTACAGTATTTTTTCAGAAAACTGCAATAATTATTTCAAAATACCTCATAGAAATGAAAAAAGAGGGGTAGGTGGCATATTTTTTGATAACATTACTGATTTTTCCCTAGAAGATAGCGTCAAAATGCTTGAGTCTGTTGCTAACTCATACTTAAATTCATACAAAAACATTATTGAAAAACGAAAAAACCTTCATTTTGATGAATTGCAGAAAGATTTTCAGTTAATTAGAAGGGGCAGATACGTTGAATTTAACCTAATTTATGACAGAGGGACTCTATTTGGACTCCAATCCAAGGGCAGAATTGAATCAATTTTAGCGTCTCTTCCATCAAAAACTAAATGGGCCTACAAGAAAACTGATAGTTACAAAAAAATGGAAAAAGAGCTTTTGCGCGCCATAAACAAGGATTGGAATGTCTAAGATATTCAAGCTAGGCGTTGTTGGGGACCCAATAGAGCATTCTCTATCCCCATTTATTCATTCAAGATTTTCAAGACAAACAAATATAAATATTGAATATCTGCCATTCAAAGTAGCTCATGATGATTTTCTAAATTTTATAAATGATTTTTTTAAAGACGGTGCTGCAAGAGGTCTAAATATTACTCTTCCACATAAAAAACAAGCTTCAGTTATAGATGGAACAATTTCTAAGGAAGCTCGTTATATCAATGCAGTAAATACAATAGTTAAAGATGATAAAAAGATCTTCTTGTACTCTACTGATGGAGATGGTTTTCTCAATGATGTAAAACATAAGGGATTTCTTCTAAACGAAAAAAGAGTCTTAATAATTGGTGCTGGCGCAGCTGCAGAAAGTATCTTATATAAAGTTGCGCACAGTAAAACTAAAAACATAACTTTATTTAATAGAACAGAAGAAAAAGCAGAAAAACTATCAAGAAAATATTCACAATTTTCAAGCATTGACTCTTTCATATCTCAAGAGCATGAATACGATATAGTAATTAATGCAAGCTCTGCTGGTCTAACTGGAAAATTTAGCCCTATTAATGAGTTAATAACATCAGAGAATGCTATTTACTATGATCTAAATTATTCATTAGCAGAAACACCATTCTGCAAATGGGCCAAAGAAAATTCAAGAAACGTTTACGACGGGGCGGGAATGTTAGTAAATCAAGCCGCGCATTCATATAAAATGTGGTTTGGTGTTTTGCCAGATATAGATCCAGTTCTTAAAGATATTGAGGCAATGAGAGAATGAAGAGATTTGTTCAGTTTATTGCTGGAGCTATTTGTCCTGAATGCAAAAGCAAAGACACCATTGCATTAAATCCATCAGATGACGAAATATATTGTGTGAAATGTAATTTTATAGAGAAAAGACCTGAGCTTAAAGATATAAAAAAAGATGCAGAGATAAAAGTAATTAATATAGAAGATTTCAAAAAAAATAGGGATAAAAATCAATAGAAATTGATGTATCAAAAAGATATGATACGTACGAAAAATTTATAATTTACTTTGTTGTATATATAAAAATGACTTATAATGCATCATAAGCTAATTATATTATTAAGACACACATACTTTTGGGCGGATAATGTTTTTTAAACTTTTTAAAATATTGAAAGGGAAAGCTATTCCTTTTTATTTACTATTGATATCACCTGCTCTTTCTGCAGATTGGTTTGCGTTAAATATGACGAGGGGTATTACTGATATAAGTAACGAAGTTTTTGAATTGCATATGCTTATATTTTGGATATGCGTAGCAATTGGAGCACTTGTTTTTTCTGTAATGTTTTATTCTATGTGGGCGCACACAAAAGAGAAAAATCCAGTCCCAGCAAAATTTCACGAAAACCACAAACTTGAAATTGCATGGACGATTATTCCTTTTCTTATTTTAATAGCCATGGCAGTTCCTGCATCAAAAACACTTGTAAAAATCTATGATGATGAAGCTGGAGATATAAATATCCAAGTTACCGGATATCAGTGGAAGTGGCAATACAGGTACCTTGAAGACGACGTAAGCTTTTTCGCAAATTTATCAACAGATCTAGATGAGATTTATAATCTAGTTCCAAAAGGTGAAAATTACCTTCAAGAGGTTGATGAGATGGTAGTAATTCCTGCTGGCAAGAAAATTAGATTCTTAATAACAGCAAATGATGTTATTCATTCATGGTGGATGCCTGCATTTGCAATCAAGCAAGATGCAATCCCTGGATTTGTAAATACAGCTTGGACTATTGTTGATGAGCCAGGCATATATAGAGGAAAGTGCACAGAACTTTGTGGAAAGAATCACGGATTTATGCCCATTGTTGTAAAAGTAGTCGAACAGGCTGAGTACGAAGAATGGGTTTTCGGTAAGAGACAAGAAGCAATTAAACTGGCTGAATTGACTACCAAAGAATGGTCTGCAGAAGAGTTAGTTGCCCGAGGTGAAGGAATTTATGAAGTCAATTGCGTTGCATGTCATCAAACATCTGGCCAGGGGATTTCAGGAATATTTCCAGCTCTTGCCGGCAGTGATATCGTAATGAATAACAAAGATAGAAATATTGAAATTTTAATGGAAGGTGTCCAAGGTGCAGCAATGAACTCATTTAGCTATTTATCTGAAGTTGAACTTGCAGCAGTAATTACTTATACAAGACAGTCCTGGGGTAATGCAGACAAAGGTGACGGAGAAATTGTTATACCAAAGGACATTGTTGATTATAAGGAACCAAAAATTTAAATTAGGAAGATACTATGAGTGCAGTAATAGAAAATCATCATGAGGACCACCATCATGGTCCAGCTAAAGGAATAACCAGATGGTTATATACGACAAATCATAAGGATATAGGGACCCTATACCTATGGTTTAGTTTTGCCATGTTCCTTATTGGTGGAGCTATGGCTATGGTTATAAGAGCTGAGTTATTCCAGCCTGGAATGCAAATCGTTGAGCCTGAATTTTATAATCAAATGATTACATTGCATGGCTTGATTATGATATTTGGTGGTGTGATGCCAGCTTTTGTAGGACTTGCCAATTGGTTAGTTCCAATGATGATAGGCGCACCTGATATGGCTTTACCAAGAATGAATAATTTAAGCTTCTGGATTCTACCATTTGCATTCTTTATATTGTTATCTTCATTATTTATGGAAGGTGGCGCTCCTAACTTTGGTTGGACATTCTATGCACCACTATCGACAACTTACGCACCTCCAAGTGTAACCTTCTTTATTTTTTCAGTGCATATTATGGGAGCCTCTTCTATTATGGGCGCAATTAATGTTGTAGTAACAATAATGAATATGAGAGCACCTGGCGTTGATTTAATGAAGATGCCATTATTTGTGTGGTCTTGGTTAATAACAGCTTACCTACTTATTGCAGTAATGCCCGTTCTTGCTGGAGCGGTAACAATGATGTTAATGGATATCCATTTTGGGACAAGTTTCTTTAATGCTGCCGGTGGAGGAGATCCAGTATTATTTCAACATATTTTTTGGTTCTTTGGACATCCAGAGGTTTACATAATGATCTTGCCAGCTTTTGGAATTGTTTCTCATATTATTGAAACATTCTCTAGAAAACAGCTCTTTGGTTATTCATCAATGGTTTGGGCAATGCTTTCAATAGCAATTCTATCTTTTGTAGTTTGGGCACACCATATGTTTACAGTTGGTCTCCCATTAGCAGCAGAGATATTCTTCATGTGGGCAACAATGCTGATTGCAGTTCCTACTGGAGTAAAAGTTTTCAACTGGGTAGCAACTATGTTCAGAGGCTCTATTACATTTGAAACACCTATGCTTTTTGCAATAGCATTTGTTGTTCTATTTACAATAGGCGGATTATCAGGATTAATGCTAGCAATTGTGCCTGCTGACTTTCAGTATCACGACACTTATTTTGTTGTAGCGCATTTTCATTATGTATTAGTGCCTGGAGCCATTTTTTCAATAATGGCAGCAGTCTATTATTGGATTCCAAAATGGTCCGGCAATATGTATGACGAAAGATTAGGAAAATTGCACTTCTGGCTTTCTTTTGCTGGTGTTAACATTACTTTTTTCCCACAGCATTTTATAGGCCTAGCAGGAATGCCAAGAAGATACCCCGATTATGCTCTTCAATTTGCAGACTGGAATATGGTATCTAGTGTTGGCGCATTTTTATTTGGCTTCTCTCAAATACTCTTTCTATTTATAGTTTTAAAAACTGTTATGGGAGGAAAGAAGGCAACTGGACAGGTATGGGAAGGAGCAAAAGGCCTTGAGTGGACAGTTGCATCGCCAGCTCCATATCATACTTTCTCAACTCCACCCAAGATTGATTAATGAATAAAGGCGCAAAAAAGACTCTAATAAAGCTCATTGTTGCTGTCCCTCTTATGTTTGCATTTGGTTTTGCGCTTGTTCCTTTGTATGATGTTTTTTGTGAAGTAACCGGCATTAATGGAAAAGTATTTCAATCAGAATACTCAGAAGACTTAGTTACCGCAGAAGGACGCCCTATAGCATTACAGTTTATTTCCACTAATAATGAGAATATGCCTTGGACTTTCAAACCTTCAAAACAAGTAATGAAGATCGAAACAGGCGAATATCACAATGCAACTTTTTATGTAAAAAATACGACCAATAAAAAAATGACAGCCCAAGCTGTGCCGAGTGTTGCACCATCTAATGCTGCAGAGCATTTAAAAAAATTAGAATGCTTTTGTTTTGAACAGCAAGTTTTAATGCCAGGAGAGGAAGCACTACTACCAGTTAAACTATTGGTATCAAACGATCTTCCATCAAACATCAAGAACATAATTTTGTCATACACAATATTTGATATTACTGACTATAATGAAGAAGTTATGGCTCATCATCAAATGGATATGGAGTAAAAAATATGAGTGGGGGAAGTTATTACGTACCAGATCAAAGCAGATTTCCTATTTTTATGGCCTTCTCTTTGTTCCTTTTGGTTATGGGGGCATCTAGTACAATAAATAACTTAGGAGATCCCTCAAGTAACTCAGTTTATATTCTCTATGCTGGTTTAGGATGCCTATTCTTAACATTATTTTTTTGGTTTAGGCAGGTTATAAAAGAACATCTAGCTGGCTTGGATTCAAATCAACTAAAGCAGTCATATGTCTATGGGATGGCTTGGTTTATTTTCTCAGAAGTAATGTTCTTTGCAGCTTTTTTTGGAGCGTTATTTTATGTCAGAACACTTTCAGTTCCATGGTTGGCTGGTGAGGGTGAAAAAGGAATCGGAATTGAGGCTATAGAGTTGTGGCAAGGCTTTGAATCAACATGGCCAGTTATTGTTACTCCTGACCAAGGAGATGGATTTGTTCTTGCAGAGAAGAGCATGGCTTGGCCAGGTTGGGATCATGCTCTTGAGTGGTTACCACTTTGGAACACAATAGTTTTATTAAGCTCAAGCGTCACAGTTCACTTTGCTCATCTGGGACTTAAGAATGGTAATAGAAAAAAATTCAATAGATTTTTGGGAATAACAGTCACTCTTGCTTTAATTTTTGTTGGTCTTCAAGCAGCTGAGTACTATGAAGCCTATGCACACTATGGACTAACTTTAAACTCTGGTATCTATGGATCAACCTTTTTTATGCTTACTGGATTTCACGGATTTCATGTGATGATGGGTGGTATTATGCTGGCAATAATGTTGGCTAGGTCAGTTTTTGCTGGCCATTTTGAAGACCATGATCACTTTGGATTTGAGGCTGCCTCTTGGTATTGGCATTTTGTAGATGTTGTCTGGGTAATGTTATTCTTGTTTGTATATATTCTTTAATTAAGAACCATCCCAAGGAACACTATTCCCTAACTCACCAGTATAAAGACCAATAGCTACCAATGTTATCAGTAAAGCGGCGAAGAACACACGAAGACCAAGCAAGTAAACCGTTCTTTTTCTTCCTGTTTCACCTTTGTCAACAAGTAAAAAGAATAGGCCGCCTGCAAGAGATAAAAGCAAAAGAGCAAGAACAATATAAATTAGAGTTGTTATCATAATAAAATTTTAATGCATATATACCTTAATAGATATGAAAAAGAATAGTTTTAAACCTGGAGTAAAGATAACAATTTTCTTTATTTTTTTTGCTGTTCTTTTTTTTTCATTAGGGGTGTGGCAGATTGAAAGAGGGCAAGCAAAAACAAAAATTCTAAATCAATTTAATAGCAATCTTAAAAAGTCTCCATCTTATATAGATAATAAATCTCAAAAATGGGACAGAGTTTATGTAAGTGGAACGTGGATGAGTTCCCAACAAATATTAATTGATAACGTAATACATAGAGGCATAGCTGGATTTAAGGTTATAACCCCCTTGAAGATTGAGGGCTTAAATAAAATAATTTTAATCGATAGAGGCTGGATAAAGCAAAATGAATACAGAGATGATATTCCCGAAATAAATATAGTAGAACAAAACGAAACTGTAAGTGGCATTCTTGAATTACCTGAGCTAGGCCTTGTACTTTCTGATAATCTTGTGACAGATGAATGGCCAAAAATCTCTCAAACAAAAAATTTTGACACCATTTCTAAGGAGTACGATTTAGAGCTTTATCCAATGATACTTTTAGCTGATCCAGTTCATAAAAATAGCCTAGAGTATATTAAAATCACACCTACTAACATGACTCCGATTAAGCACTATGGATATTCATCTCAATGGTTTTTAATGTTCATAGTTTTATGTTTAATGTATATTTGGTACGGGTTTAAAAGAAATGAAAAATAAGACATTCCTCGCAATTATTTTATTAACACCTATTTTAGTTGTTGTAATCTCTTCAATATATTTTTCAATGGGAATGTCACCGGATGGGACAAGGAACAATGGAATATTTTTTAAGAGCTATTTTGATTTCAACCAATTTAAAAATAAAGATGGCGACCAAGATTTAATTAAATTTGAAGATGGAAAATGGATACTTTCAGTGTATGTTACAGACATAGACAAAAGTGAAGAATCTATTTATTTGATGAGACAACTTAACGTGGCTCTAAACAGAGATATAAATAAATTAAAAAGAGTAATTTTTTATTCGAATAAACTTTTAGAACCTCAGGTATCAGATATTAAAAATAAATATCCAAGAGTTAAAATTATCGAAGATCAAAACGGTGTTTTATTAAATGTGTTGCAAAAGAACTCTAAGATTAATTTTAATATTGAAAACCCAATTTTCATTATTGATCCTTATGGAAGAGCGGTTATGTATTTTGAACCAGGCTCTGATCCTAAGCTGATGTTAAAAGATTTAAAGGTGCTAATTTAATGAATAGTATTAAAAATTTATCGTTTGCAGGAATATGCATGGCATTTATTGTAATTGCACTTGGAGCATGGACTAGATTGGTTGATGCTGGACTTGGATGTCCTGATTGGCCTGGTTGTTATGGATTTATAGTTTTTCCAACCAATGAGGCTGAAATAGCAATTGCTGAGAGTAGATTTCCTATGTTTCCATATGACATTAACAAAGCTATACCTGAAGTAGTCCATAGATATTTTGCAGCAGCGCTAGGAGTATTCGCTATCTTCTTGGTATATCTATCTTTCAAAAAAACAAAGGACAGAGGAATTAGAGGATGGTCTTCTTTCTTATTGTTTTTTATATGCTGCCAAGGATTATTTGGTTATTTGACCGTTAGCCTTAAATTATTACCGATAATAGTAACAGCACATTTGTTTGGAGGCTTTACTACATTAACCTTATTTTATTTCATTTACTTAAAATCAAAAGACTTCCAATTATTTAATCAAATAAATATATCAAACTTAAGACTTATAGCTGGAGTTGCATTTGTTGCTCTAATTTTTCAGATATTTTTGGGTGTCTGGACTAGCACAAATTATGCCTCTTTAGCATGTGCAGATTTTCCAACTTGCCAAGGATCATATCTCCCAGATATGGATTTCAAAAGTGGCTTTAACCTAAATCAAGAAGTTGGACCTAATTATTTATATGGGCTATTAGACAACCCAGCTCGAGTTGCCATACATTACTCTCACAGAGTTTCTGCGTTGCTAGTAACCCTTATTTTCCTGATGCTAATGTCAAGATTATGGTTTTCGGATGCAGCTCCGTTAGCTTCTACGCTAGGCATACTTTTATTAACACAAATCACCCTTGGAATAATTAACGTTGTATATGTACTTCCACTTTATGTAGCCATTGCGCATAATTTAGTCGCTGCCTGTCTTCTATTAGCCACGTTTACTGTTAATTTTCTTGCTTGGAAGAATGACACTACTTAAAAGCTACTATCAACTTTGTAAACCTAATGTGGTTTACATGATGTTGATTTGTGCTTTTGTCGGAATGTTATTAGCAGAGCCTTATGTAAGTTCGTATATATATTTATTTACTGCACTACTTGGCATTGCTCTATGCGCTGCTTCGGCAGCAGCCATAAATCAAGTTTTTGACAGAGAAACAGATGCGGCAATGACTAGAACTGATCAAAGACCGCTTCCTCAAGGAGAGCTTTCTGCGACTCACGCTTCGATATTTGCCCTAGTGATAGGCATTTTAGGCGCGATTATTCTATATTTTTTTGTTAATACATTAACAATGATGCTTACAATAATATCGCTTATAGGATATGCATTTATTTACACGGTATATCTCAAAAGAGCTACTCCACAAAATATAGTTATAGGAGGTCTTGCAGGCGCAGCTCCTCCGCTGCTTGGCTGGTCGTCTATCACTAACACCATTGATCCACATGCTCTATTACTTGTGTTAATAATATTTGTTTGGACACCTCCTCATTTCTGGGCATTAGCTATATACAGAAAAGATGAATACGCAAAAGAATCTATCCCAATGTTGCCAGTTACTCATGGAGTTGAGTTTACTAAACTACAAATTGTCTTATATACAATTATTTTATTTATTGTGAGCATTCTTCCATATGTTGTTCTTATGTCTGGAATGATTTATTTGATATCAGCGCTAATACTAAGCAGTGTGTTCTTGTATTATTCTATAAAACTTTTTTTTACTAAAGAGAACGACATAGCAATGAAGACATTCCAGTTCTCTATTTACTATATATTTCTTATTTTCTTAGCTTTGTTGGTAGACCACTTTTCAATTACTTCTCTATGACAATCAGGAAAAACATATTAATTATTTTTGTCTTTATAGGTACTTTATTAGCTTTATTCATTAATAAACTAACCACACCAAGGACGCTAAGCACAAATGAGCTTCTAATAAATGGATTATTTTTATTTGAACAACCAAAAACAATATCTGACTTTGTATTTTATTCTGAAAATAATAGGGAATTTACAAAATCAGATCTACTGGGAAAATGGACACTAATGTATTTTGGCTTTACCAGATGTCCTGATGAATGCCCAACAACTATGTATCAGATTTCAAAACTAATTAAAGTCCTAGATGAAAAAGATTTTCCTCTTGACAATAAGCAATGGGTTTTAATTTCTATTGATCCAGAGAGGGATTCGACAGCTGATATAAGCAAATATGCAAAAGGGTTTAATGATAGATTTATTGGCGCAGTTAACAGTAGGGCAATGTTAATAAATGTTGCAACCCAACTTTCTGTTAATAATGTTATGCCTAATAAAGATGATGCAGATCACTCCCACCTAGATAATCATGTAAACAATATTATTCTAATGGATCCAAATGGTGACTTTGCAGGAGTATTTAGACCGCCTTTTGATATAGCGAGACTTTCTTTAACTTATCAGTCAGTTACTCAGTAAGAAATTTATTTAGAGTTTCTTAAATAAAAGAGTCATTCTGTCACTTTCACCGATATTTAAATATTTCTCTTTATCCTGCTCTTTAAGACGAAGAACTGGAGGCAATGTCCAAACTCCTCTCGGATAGTTTTTAGTATCCTTAGGATTTGCATTGATTTCAGATTTTGAAACTAGTGTAAATCCATGTTTTTTTGCAGTTTCTATCGCATATGCTTCTGTTACATAACCTGTTTTCTTCATTTCTTCAAGACTGGTTCCCGGATCAGCTCTATGCTCAACCACCCCCAATACACCTCCCTTTTTTAAAGCTTTGTGCGCGTTGGAAAAGATTATATCTATTTGAGGCCCAATCCAATTATGTAAGTTTCTAAAAGTTAATACAGCATCTAAGGTTTCTTTATCAGCTAGTTTCGAGCTTAGGTCAACTATTGAGACATTTTTATACATAGGATTTTCATTAATCTTCTTTTCAAAATTATTTCGCATCCGAATATAAAAATCTCTATCAGAATTTTTATCAAAATGTGCTGCGGTTAGCATTCCAGGGCTATGAATATAATTAGCAAGGATTTCTGTATACCATCCACTACCTGGTGACAGCTCTACAATTTTCATATCTTGTTTAATCTCAAAAAAACTTAATGTTTTGTATGGGTTTCTATATTGATCTCTTGCAACATTTTTTGGGCTTCGATCTTGACTGTTAATCGCATCTTCTAGCGAATGCGCTGATGTAAAGGGGGTCATAAAAAATATTATGTTTAGAAACGATAAATACGTGTAAGTTCTATAATTTTTCATAATGTTCTCATATCACATTGTAATGATTACTTTACCTTTTGCCTTTCTATCTTTTAAATGCGCAATTGCACTTGCTCCATTTTCTAGTGTAAAAGAATCTGAAACTTCTGGATTTATTTTTCCTTCGGTATGAAGATTAAATAGTTCTTGAAAATTACTCTTATTTTCTTTGGGATTCATACCTACCCACGCACCCCAAAAAACGCCTACAATTTTCATCCCTTTTAATAATGCTAAATTAATTGGAATTTTTGGAATTTCACCTGCGGCAAAACCTATCACTAAGTATCTTCCATCCCACGCAGTTGCTCTGATGCACGGCTCTGAATAACAGTCGCCTATTGGATCATAAACAACGTTTGCTCCGACACCGCCGGTCAATTCTTTTATCTTAGAAGATAATTCTTTTTGTTGATCTCTATCAAGTTTTCCAGTTGGATAAATAAAGACTTCGTCAGCACCATGTTTCTTGCATAGATCAACTTTCTCTTGAGTTGACGCTGCTGCTATTACTTTTGCACCCATTGCTTTTCCAAGCTCAACTGTTGCCAAGCCCACACCGCCTGCTGCTCCAAGAACTAACAAAGTTTCACCTTCTTTTAATTCAGCTCTTTGTTTAAGTGCATACAAGGATGTGCCATATGTCATTGGAAGTGCTGCGGCTTTTTCAAAATTCATTGTATCGGGTATTTTCATTACAGAGTTTTCATGTGCAACAGTTTTTTCAGCAAATGCTCCTAGACCTGTCATTGCAAAAACCCTATCACCAATTTCAAAGTTTTCTACGCCTTCTCCTATTTCTATAATAGTTCCTGCAGACTCCCCACCAGGAGAGAAGGGAAGTTCAGGTTGGAATTGATATAGACCTTGAATCATAAGAACATCTGGAAAATTTACACTTGCGGCTTTATTTTCAATCAACACATGTCCGGGGAGTACCTCAGGATCTGGCACATCATTTACCTGAAGTTTATCTGGCATTCCTAATTCTACACACTGTAACGCTTTCATAATTTCTCCTTAAAGGCAGTCATTGTAATTTTTAACATATTCGTTCATTTCATTATCTGTGTTTATTGGCATGTTTTCTAGCTTGTGTAATGATAACTCTGCTTCATTTTTTATAGTATCAAAATTAATATTTTTGCCATTTCTGAGCTTAGCCATCATCTCATTAGCTTTGATAATTCCGTGTTCTTGATAAGAAAGAGACGGAATAGACCCCTTTTCATAATTACTTACATAATTAATAGCCTGTATCAGCTCTTCACTATTTTTCATGCATTGAGCTAGAATTTTCAAATCATCAAAAACCTTTATTCTTTCTTCATGTAAATTTACGTTTGATCCTTTTATAGATATCTCTGTTTCTTTATCTCTTCCACGATACACAGCTGCAATATCATTTTTATCTATTTCTAGTTTTTCCTCATTTGATATTTTTGAGCTTGGAGATACTAAACAATAAAGAAGAAATAAATCTAAAAATCTTACATGATGTTTTGAAATACCTAAAGGCTCATTTGGATCAATATCAACTCCTCTAATCTCAAGGTATTCAATTCCATGCTTTTTAAGTTGATCATAAGGTCTTAGCTCGTTCTCAGAGGCTCTTTTTGGCCTTATAGAATCGTAGTACTCATTTTCTATCTGGATTATTCCATCAGAGATTTGATGATAGTCTCCATCAGCATCTAATAATCCTTTATCTTGAAAGTTTTTGTAAGGAACTTTTATAGCTGTTTTTATTTTTTCTAAAAACTCTTGAAGAGAATTATATTTAACGTTCAGGTTTTTTTGCGCATCACTAACATAACCAATATCACTCATTCTTAGCGATGTCGCATATTCTAAAAACATGTCACTTTCATTTAATTCATCAAGTTGATGCTTTCTGTTCTTAACAAATGATTTGTCTACAATGTTAGTTTGCCCAAACTCACTTAAGACGAACCAAAACAGTCTCTTAAAGTTTCTAATAAGACCTAAATAAGCTTCATCAAAACTTTCTTGTGAGGATTGTTCAGTTAATTTTGAGATAGAGGCAGTATCTAATGAAAAATTATAGTGCATACCAGAAACACATTGCATTGTTGAGCCATACCTTACTTTAAGCCCTCTTCTATAGACATGCTTAAGAAGTCCGATATTGCTTTGATGATAGTAGCCCAGATTTATATCAGATTCATTTTCTATATATGGAGGCATAGAAAAAGGCCATAGCATTTCATCCTCATCAATATTGCTTGCTACAAACTCATGTAGCCCAGAAAGGAAATCAAACAAGTCATCAATTTTATTATAAACAGGCGTTACTAGTTCTAATTGTGCCTCTGCAAAATCAGTTGTTATAAATCTATTTGTCAGAGCCGAGCCAAGTGACTTTGGATGAGGTTTCTGAGAAATTTGAGCATCTTGATTTACTCTAAAAAATTCTTTTTCAATACCCCTGCTAATAACCAGTTCGTCAAAAAATTTTTTGTCTTGTAAATCCTTTAACCTATTTTTTAGGTCATTATCCATCGAATCCGGGGCCAGCAGACACTATTTCAGGACTCACATCAAACTTATTAAAATTTTGTTGGAACTTAGCAATTAGATCGTTAAGATACTTATGATATTCATCTTTATTTTCCCAAGTATCGATTGGATTAAGGAGGCTCGAATCAACTCCTTCTATTTTTAAGGGCACTTCAAGATTCAAACCAGGTATCTTTATAGTCTCTACATTATCTAAGTCACCGTCTTGAATGGCATTAACTATTCTTCTCGTAGTCGGAATTTCGAATCTAGAACCAACTCCATATGGGCCGCCAGTCCATCCAGTATTTACTAAAAATACTTTAGAGCCAAAGTTATTAACTCTTTTCATTAGTAAGTCTGCATAAACATTTGCTGGTCTTGGAAAGAAGGGCGCACCAAAACAGGTTGAAAAAGTCGATGCTATATCAGATTCAGAGCCCATTTCAGTTGAACCTACTTTAGCGGTGTATCCGCTTAGAAAATGATATGCAGCTGACTCTTTAGATAGTATCGATACTGGAGGTATGACACCAGTCAGGTCACATGTTAAAAATATAACAGTTTTAGGTTCGCCTGCTGAGTTGCTTGCTACTGCATTTTCTATGTGAGACCTTGGATAACAACATCTACCATTCTCAGACAATGAAGTATTCGAATAATCAGGCTCATTATTTTCTAGAAACACATTCTCAATAACACTTCCATGTTTTATTGCCTTAAAAATTACTGGCTCATTTTCTTCAGTCAGATCTATTGTTTTAGCGTAACAACCACCCTCAAAATTAAATACAGAACCAGGACTCCAGCCATGTTCATCATCACCAATTAGAGAGCACTTAGGATCAGCAGATAGAGTTGTTTTACCAGTGCCAGATAAGCCAAAAAATAGTGCAACGTCACCATTTTTATTCACGTTAGCAGAACAATGCATGGGCAGAACATCTTTTTCAGGCAACAAAAAGTTTTGAACAGAAAACATAGACTTTTTCATCTCGCCAGCATATTTCATGCCAGCGATAATAACCTTCTTTTTAGCAAAATTAATAATTACACAGCTTTCAGAATTTGTTCCGTCTTCTTCTGGTATACACTTAAAATTTGCAGCAGACATTATTTGCCACTCTTGCTTGTTAAGTGAATTATAAATTTCTGGACAAACGAATATTAGTCTTGCAAAAAAAGAGTGCCATGCAGTTTCTGTAGTGATTTTAACTGGAAGATAATGCTCAGCATGGGAACCAACATGAACACTTGAAACATATCTATCATTCTCTGAAAGATAACCCTCAACTTTATCCCAAAGCGTATCAAATTTATTTTCTTCAAACGGCTTATTAACTTCGCCCCAGTCTATTAGTTTAGTTGTTCCAGGCTCATCAACAATAAATCTATCATCAGGACTTCTTCCAGTTCTTTCTCCAGTATTTGTTGCCAATGCCCCATTGCTGGCAATGATGCCTTCACCATTTTCAACAGCAGCAGCTATCAGTTCTTCGTTACTGAGTTTTAGCTCAGTTGATGTATTGGAAATTGTGTTCATTTTTACTAACAAATATTATAGGTACTTGGGGGGAATAATTATATATGTGTAGAGGAAATAATTATGTACCTATAATACTTACTTTGTTAGTTACAAACTAAATTGTTATGTAGTGTAGTAAAATATAAAGCGGGTACAAAGTCAATTTAATTAAAGAAAGCTTTAAATATAGGTTTTATTGACCTTATATTGTGTAGTTATACTACAAAATAGACTAAAAATTAACGCTTAAATAATTTTCTTACATTCAGGAAGAAGTAAATAATAAAGAAAATTAAGCCCCATTCGGCAA
>CEVP01005694.1_pt1 | contig 21809 bp, 13 predicted proteins | sample 427071 | NCBI WGS metagenome assembly CEVP01 (sample SAMEA2623808, study PRJEB7988) | marine metagenome | isolation source: saline water (ENVO:00002010), including | reverse complement strand
GTACTTACAAAAAGCCATCCTGCAATAAATAAAGATGGAATTGTAACACTATGAATCACCCAGTAACGGATACTTGTAATGATGTCACCAAAAGGACGCTCTCCTGTAGAACCTGACATATGGGTTACTCCTTTAACATTTCTGTAAAAGCCCGTGCATTAAAATTCAAATGTAATTTATCTGTACGAGGCTCGATTATATTATATCTTTCGACTGAGGAATTGCAAAAAAATATGTAAAAAAAAGTATGAACCCCCATCCCTAGCCTTTTTCTGATAAAAAAAGCTTTAGGTAATGAGTATAAATTTAAACGAGAATTAGTATTGATTAGCTTTTAACGCCAATTTTTTTGCATTAAACTGACAATTTCCATTGCAACTTGATCAATACGGCGTGCTGTTGTTTCTTTTCGACATTTGAATGAAAGGTCATTATTCGTTTCAAATGTTCCAAAAATATTTGCATCACGTGAAGCAAATTCATTTTGTTTTTTCGTTAAGAAATTTAAACGGTGTTTAATTTTGTCTGCAATTGGGGGTGCACCGAAAAGCATTTCGTATTGTACTTCGTTTAAACCTCCAATAAGAGAATGCTCTTTACTGAAACGCTGTGCACGTAAAAGTGAAGTTGCACGCGTACGCATATCAATTGATTTTACTGAAGTGATTCCCATTGGGTATGGAGTTGGGAGTTGTGTTCGGCGCCATAGATCAAAACTTGTGATAAACAGGTGTTCTTTTGTAATACGTTCAAGTGTATGTTGACTTGTCAGTACATCAATAGCGTCTTTTGTTGTAAAGAAAAGTGGGCAACAATATGTTTCAAATGTAACAACTGGGTATGGTGCTCCCATTGTTTTTTGAGCATTATAAATAAATAAACCTTCACTTAAAAGAGGAAGTAATCCGTCAACAATACTAATCGGCGGGGTTGTATAAAGGTCTACGCTCTTAATTTGCGCCGTTGTGTTCCAACGTTGCTTAAGTGTTTCTGTTTCGTCTGGCACCATATTACGGAAAACATGCATTAATTTTTTATACATTGGAATTTGTCCAGTTTGTGTAAAAAATGGTGCATATTGTGTTGGTTGGTTATGACGAACATTAAATGCGAATGTGGGAAAAAATCCAAGAGTTGAGGACGCATCTACAAATCGTGTCTGTGGAAGGTCATGTACTTGGTTAATTGAGCCTAATGCAAAAGCCATACTTTCTTTTGTATGAGTCTTTGTAAGGCCTTGTTTCATCATATATACTGCTGAAGTATTTACAAGAATACGTAAATCAAGGCAACTAAATCCTTCTGTCATGGTACTAAAATATTCCCAATCAATATTAATTGGAGTATTGACCATAGATTTTTGACTATGAAGTAAAAGCATTTGATGACGTTCTTTTACGGGTGGATAGTAAAAATCTAATACCCATTCAAATCTTCCTGAACGCATACATGCATCATCCATCATAGAAGTTGTTGTCATACTTCCCATTACAAAAATATCTTGTTGCGAAGCAATTGTTTCTGTTCCTCGACTATATCCATCCATCGCAAGTAAGAGTTGTGTTGTTGCACGTACTGAACCAAACACTGGGTAACGTTCACGATGACGAGTCATGAAGTCTAAATCACGGATAAAAAGAATATTTGGAGCTTGTTCACGCGCACGTTTAAATAAAGTTTTTAGGCGTACTAATCCATTCACTTCATTTAAATAACGGTTACTTTCGGTAATTAAAAGTGGTAAACGCGATGCGGTTGCTAATGTACGAACAAAATATGTACGCCCATTCCCGGGTTCCCCAAGTAAAATCATTCCTTTCGGAAGTTGACGCATACGCTCTGTGCCAGGTTTAATTAATGAGAATAAAGGGAGTTGTCGCATTTCATTTTGGAAACTTTCTCCATATTGGAATGCTCTCATTAATGCCGGCTCACCACCTAAACGGTTAAAGAGCTTTTGACGTTCTTTTAAAACAAACGAATCTACTGTATCGCCTTGTTCTGTTATTGGACTTAAATATGTTCGAGCGATTGTTGTAAAATTGTTAAAACATGAATAACGTGGAAGGATAGTTTTAGAATCTGATGGTTTAAGACTTGTTGACTGAAGAATATTACGTGGTTGATATGTTAAAGAAGTGATTGTCTCTTCTTTCATTGTAAAGAAATTTTCTACATGCGTTTTCAATTTTTGCACTTGAACAAGAATTTTAGTTTCTTGTTCGGATGAAAGATTTGGGCGGATTCCTGTATTCCAAATTTTTAATCCTGTTGAATACCCATATAATTCTTTTCCACGTTGTGCTTGGAATGCTAAGAGAAGCTTTTTAACTGGTGGGGTTTTCATTTTTTCCCCAATATATTCACTGATACGAACTGCTTCTGGCATTCGATCAATATGCGCAATGAAATCGTTTACAAGGGGTGCTTCTCGATTAATAATACCGCGGCATTCAATACGAACACAAAGTTCAATTCCGGCATACATTAGAAGTTGAAGTACAATTCCTTTCCAGGCAAGGTCTTGCCATGGTTCATATTGATTTGGATTTAAAAAGAGTGTTCCTTCACAAAACCAAAGTGGCCCAGATTTATTTAAATTATCGAGTCCTCCGTTTATATCCACGTCTGTAGTTGTTGTTTCTGAGTTTAATTCAAAATTATTCTCATTATTCGATGTAGAATTGTCGTCGTTTAATGTGTCATTATTGAAATCATCATTTTCATTGAGGATTTCAGTATTTGGGTCCTTGAATTCACTTGTTAAAATACCATTTCTAGGACCGTTTAAATCATCCTGATCATTGAAATCATCTTCATCTAATGAATCTTCATCTAATTGATCCTCATCGAAATCATCTTCATCATTATCGATCATCTCGCTAAGTTTCCAAGTATTCTCATCTTCCTCTTCCAAAAGACTTTTTACTGATGAATCGAAACCAATATGGTTTGTGTCGTGTACGTTTTGTAGTTGATGTGCTGTTCTTTCGTGAAGTACAGTACGATATGGATGGTTTTCAATCATTGCAAAAGTATCTGGACGTTGATTGAACACTTCTAAGCTTGTATCTGAAAAACTATAATGAAATAGTTTTGTTTCTTGGGAACTAAATGGTTTTAATGGTAATGTAGTGCTCGTTCCTGTGTGATAATGGATTCCAAATGGTGAAAATGTTACACGATTATTTTTTAATTCAACATTGTTATACAGTTGTTCTAAAAATGTTGTTTCATTTACACTTTTATGTAAGAAATTGACAATATCAACATCTTTTGCCCAGGGAACATTTGAATCTACTGAATTTACAAGGGGGGTTGCTTGAATGTCAGTTATTTTTCGAATTGGTTTATATTTTAGATCTGCAAAGCATTCTGGTAGGAGATCTTTTTGTGTGAATTGCCCAAGTCTTGGCTCTCTAGGCATGTACTGATTGGAAATTTGTTTCCCGCGTCGTGTGAATGCTGTATTGGTATGTCGTTTTGTATACGTAGTTAAAAGTTTTTCATCTTTTGCTTGGAGGCGTTTATAGGCAGGTTCCGGTGTAAAAGGTGGTGGTTCTGTCTCATCTTCGTCGTCCTTTTCTTCACGAGGTGGCATTTGGGCAAGTTCATCAGCCGATGACCATTCATAACGCCCAATTTCTTCTTCATGGCTGAAACTATCCGTTAATGTTGAATTATTTTTTTGAAATACTGCAAGAAATTCATTTGGATGTGTAAAATTGCTAAGTACTTCTTTTTCAACATCAGTATATTTCCCCTCAACAAATTCAGTTTTTAAACCTTTACTACGTGTAAAAAGAATTCCTTGTGAATCACGGAAATATTCTTTCTTTGGATCAAGTACACCTTCTAAATTTTCAAGAATTGAGAGTTTTGAAATGGCAGTGCGTGTTTGTGTTTTTAATGTCTTAGAAGTTTTTTCTAAGCCTTTTGAGTAAATTGTTTGTGGCGCATTAATTGTACGTTGAACAATCAAATATGTAATACTAAGTGGTAAAATTGCTTGAAATCCACGTCGAATTGTAAAACTACTTTTTATAAACTGATCTAAAACATAAAATTTATGAATACGGAAATAAGATATCATGTAAAGGCATCGTTGATACATTGCTTTTACATATGTATTCCCACGTCCGCGTCCGAGCCAAAATCGAGTCTCTTGGTACCCTTGTTTAAAAGAGATTTGACTTGTTCGATATGCTTTTTCACAAAAGAGCTCTAAACAATATTCCACTGGAATTGCTACAACATTCAGTATGCTTTGAATTGGTGTTAATACAATAATCCAAAAGCTATTCCAGAGTAAGCAACTAAAAGTATAGATTTGAGGTACATAATATTTAATAGCTTCGGAAATAATTTCTGTTGCCATTTCTGCATTATACCAAAAAGTTGGATAAGTTAATTTAACAGCATGTGTATAATTTCTATCATCGAGTGCAGTTTTAAGTGCAAGTTTTCGTTCGTTTGTAGAACTTTTTTCTTTTGATTTTTGAATGAATTGTTTGTCTTCAGATTTTATATTTTTTATGTCTGATGTATTTGGTTCTGGGATACCATCAGTTTTAACAAGAAGCATTTCAAGTGCTTCTGGATTTAGTTTTGCATTTTTTTGATTTTTCCAAGCTGAGTCAAGGAATTCAGGAAATGACATATTTACATGATTTAGTTGTGAGTCATTATTTGACTTGTTAGTAATCATAGAGTTGATAATGTATATTTAATAGAACGATATATTTAATTTTTTTTGTGAAAGTATCTCTCTTCCTCGTATTTTAGTTAATGAATAGAATATAAACAAACATTTATTATATTATGGTTATATCATAATAATTTTGTAATAGAAAGACTTCTTTAATACCTCCCCAGACAGGATTTGAACCTGTGACCAATCGGTTAACAGCCGATCGCTCTACCACTGAGCTACTGAGGATTAGAAGGTTAAACTATCAATATTTAAATGTTATGTTTACTTTAATACATAATATTTGCATTTGATGTTAGTATTACCTATTCAAAAATATAACATATTGCTTGGTTCTTGTCTATGTTTACTTTTGTAGAATCTTGGAAGAAAGGGACTTGCATCTAAATCCTAAATCTTTTATACTATAAGAAAATGCCTCCTTAGCTCAGCGGCTAGAGCATCGTATTTGTAATGCGAGGGTCGTCGGTTCAATTCCGACAGGAGGCTTGTATTTTATAATTAGATCCTTTAAAATTGCGATTATTATCGTAATTCTTTTTTTTTATTGTCCTAGTCGCCTAAGGGATGGGCATGGGCTTTCTAAGCCTGTTTGTGTGGGTTCGAATCCTACCTAGGATGTTTTTGTTGCCACTGCAGTGGCAACAATTTGTTTAGAATTTTTTAAATAAAATTCTAAACGAAGCTAATTTAATATCCTGTACTTGAAAGCCAGCTCATTTCTACTTCGTCAAGAAGTAATGAACGGTTATAAATTTCAAGAAGAATTACAAGGAACACAGCGAATAAACCAATAAATACTGCCATTACTACTGTTGTTCCCCAACCTGGTGCTACTTTCCCATATTCTGAGTTAAGTGGACGTAAGGCTGTTCCTAATGCTGTTACTTTTCCTGTTCCAGCAAGTTTACTTTCATTTGCGCTCATAAGAATAAATTTCTCACATTCATTTGTGTTTTTTTACTTTCTATTTTAAACTATATCAAAATTTAACGTTCAACCTAATTATGGAAACTCCAGCTTTTTTTTACGCCGTTTTTCTTTGGTGTTTGTTGATTAGTGTAACAGGCTATTCAATTTATATTGGTTTTGGTCCACCTTCAAAAGATCTTCGTGATCCATTTGAAGAGCATGAAGATTAAAATTTTCTCTTCAGCATGTTAGGATACGTAATGAACGTATCCTACAATAAATAGACATAATAACATAGACTCTGTTCTCTTATAATATACCATGAGAAAGTCTCCCGCGCCAAAAGAGAAGCGGGAAAACCACAGAATAAATGAAGGTTAAATCAGAAACAGTTTTATCCTTTACGTGAGTAGAACTCAATAATAAGGAGTTCATTTACTGTTAATGCAATTTGTGAACGTGTAATTGCGCGTTGAATTGTTCCTGTTGTTTTATTTGCATCTACACTTAAGTGTGAAGGAATTGTTCCTCCAAATGTTTTACAGTTTTCTACAACTGGAGTTGAAGTGCTTGTAATTGTTTCACCTGGTGTACAATTATAACTTGGGATATTTACACGTTTCCCATCAATTTTAATTAAACCATGCGATACATATTGACGGGCTGCTCTGATTGTTGGAGCAAATCCAAGACGGAATACAACACTATCTAATCGCATTTCAAGCATTTGAAGGAGTACTTCTCCAGTCGGTCCTTTTGCACGTCGTGCACGTCGCACGTATGATAAAAGTTGTTTTTCAGTTACCCCATAGTTATAGCGTAATTTTTGCTTTTCTTGTAAACGTACACGGAATTGTGTAAGTTTTTTTGTTGACGCGGTTTGTCCATGTTGTCCTGGTCCATAATTACGGTTTGGTACTTTTGTTGTTAATCCAGGAAGTTCCCCAAGTCGTCGTACAATTTTTACACGTGGTCCACGATATCGAGCCATCTTATTTCTCCTAAAGTTTTACTAATGATTTTTCTATTCCTGTAGTATGATACTAATATATAGTAGTTTTAGTTTAACAGGATAAATGCTCAGTATCAAAACTATTTTTTGAAGCGAGCAGAAATATACGTTCTTTGTTGAAGAAAGTTGGATTTCTTTCTTTTACGCTATATACTGTATATATATATACTTGACCGTTAAGAATTTATGCCACGTTCACAAAGAAACGACAATTTTATTGATAAAACTTTTACGGTTGTTGCAGACATTTTATTAAAAGTGCTCCCGACAACTCGTAATGAGAAAGAAGCATTCATTTATTACCGAGATGGTATGTCTGCACAAGCAGAAGGTGAATATGCTGAAGCATTGCAGAATTATTACCAAGCCATGCGTCTTGAAGTAGATCCATATGACCGTAGTTATATTTTTTATAATATTGGGTTGATCCATACAAGTAATGGAGAACATACCAAAGCATTAGAATATTATTACCAAGCTCTAGATCGTAATCCAGCGTTACCACAGGCATTAAATAATATTGCTGTGATTTATCATTATCGTGGTGAGCAAGCTCTTGAATCAGGAAATATCCCAGATTCTGAGACATTATTTGGTAAAGCGGCTGAATATTGGAAAGAAGCAATTCGTTTAGCTCCATTAAATTATAGTGAAGCACAAAATTGGTTACAGACTACTGGACGTTAAATGTAAAATTATTTCATTATAGTCATTGCTAGGCTTCTGGCTCTGCTTAGAAACTTATGTTATACTATACATAAGTAATTTTATTGTCCTTTGTGCCCTAATGGTGGAATGGTAGACACGTTAGCCTTAGGAGCTAATGCCGTAAGGCGTGGAGGTTCGAGTCCTCTTTAGGGTAAGTACTGTACGGTATGAGCAAACATTTATGCCGTTTTTTTGAATTTTAAAAAAATCGATTGACATTCTTAATTGCACCCTTTTATAATAAAGAATAGGAATAGTTGAATTAACTATTCATTTTTGCCCCCATCGTCTAGAGGCCTAGGACATTTCCCTTTCACGGAAGTAACAGGGATTCGAATTCCCTTGGGGGTACGTTAATGTACCAGATGTATTATTTGACTGATTAGGCTTCTTAAAATTCTTCAGAATCTTTCTTGCAATTCTAGCCTATCTATGCTTCAATTTTAATAAAAAGCTTTAATTTAAATTAAAGTTTTGCTTGTTGAGTAATACATCAAAAGGATGTCCCTGCACTTAATTTGTTTTAAATCATTTTTGATTTAAAACAAAGCGTTTTTTGTGCCATGTATTTATGTGTGTTTTTAACCACCGTATCTTAAATTATTTTAAGATTAATACATTTATTTATATTTTAGGTTTATTTATTTATGAATTTTTCACGTCAACGCACGTCTCCAATTAGCGCCGGTGAGATCATTAATTATAAAAATGTTGATCTTTTACGCCGTTTTATTACGGAGCAAGGTAAAATTTTACCTCGTCGTTTAACGGGAGTAACTGCAAAACAGCAACGCCAACTTGCAAAAGCAGTAAAACAAGCCCGTATTTTAGGATTTTTACAATTTCTTTATAAAGAATAATTTTTAGTTATGCCAACGATTCAACAACTTATTCGCTCGCAGCGAATGAAAATCGAAAAGAAGACCAAATCACCTGCTTTACAATCATGCCCTCAGCGTCGTGGTATTTGTACACGTGTATATACAACAACTCCAAAAAAGCCGAATTCAGCACTCCGTAAAGTGGCCCGTGTTCGCTTAACAACTGGAATTGAAGTAACTGCATATATTCCAGGAATTGGTCACAATCTTCAAGAGCACTCAGTAGTGCTTGTACGTGGTGGTCGAGTAAAAGATTTACCAGGTGTACGATACCATATCGTACGTGGATCCCTTGATACAGCGGGTGTAAAAGGCCGTTTACAGGGGCGTTCAAAGTATGGAGTAAAACGTCCAAAAGAATAAGTCGTTTAAGACGGCTTTAGTTTTGGGTACTTCTATTTATTTAATATTCAACCGTTTAATTGATCTTATGTCTCGTAGAAAAGTTGCGAAAAAACGTCCGGTTGCTCCGGACCCAGTATATCAAAGTCGCTTAGTAAGTCTTTTAGTAAGCCACCTTTTAAAGAAAGGAAAAAAGAGTCTTGCCTACCGTATTTTTTACGAAGCAATGACACAAATTTCAGAAACAACTTCCCAAGATCCACTTGAAGTGCTTCGACAAGCTGTTTTAAATATTACACCTAAAGTTGAAGTAAAATCTCGTCGTATTGGTGGGGCTGTTCTTCAAGTACCTCTTGAAGTAAAGTCTGACCGTGGGACAGCTCTCGCTCTTCGTTGGCTTCTTGTTGCTGCGCGTGCACGTTCTGGACGTAGCATGGTAACAAAACTTGCAGCGGAAATCATGGATGCTGCGAATAACACTGGTGGTGCAATTCGTAAGCGTGAAGATACACACCGTATGGCAGAAGCAAATAAAGCTTTTGCACACTTCCGATTCTAAAAAAAGAATCGTGATATTTTAGCCAAAATCAAAACGATTTTTTACAACTATTATTATTATGGCACGCGAAAAGTTTGAACGAACAAAACCACACGTAAATATTGGAACAATTGGTCACGTTGACCACGGTAAAACAACTCTTACTGCAGCAATCACTATGGCAATGGCTGCTCGTGGAGGTGCTTCTGCGAAAGGATACGCTGATATTGACTCTGCACCAGAAGAAAAAGCTCGTGGAATTACAATTAACACAGCTCACGTAGAGTATGAAACAGCAACACGTCACTACGCGCACGTAGATTGTCCAGGTCACGCTGATTATGTAAAAAACATGATTACTGGTGCTGCACAAATGGATGGTGCAATTCTTGTAGTATCTGGGGCTGATGGTCCAATGCCACAAACAAAAGAGCACATCCTTCTTGCAAAGCAAGTTGGAGTACCAAACATCGTAGTTTTCCTTAATAAAGAAGATCAAGTAGATGATGATGAGCTTCTTGAGCTCGTAGAACTTGAGGTACGTGATACTCTTAGTAGTTACGAATTCCCTGGTGATGATATTCCTGTAGTACCTGGTTCAGCACTTCTTGCCTTAGAAGCATTAACAGAAACACCTACAATTTCAGATGGTGATAACAAGTGGGTAGATAAAATCTTTGCATTAATGGATTCTGTTGATGAATATATCCCAACACCTGAGCGTGATACAGAAAAAACATTCCTTATGGCAATTGAAGATGTATTCTCAATTACTGGTCGTGGTACTGTAGCTACAGGACGTGTAGAGCGTGGAGTGGTAACAGTTGGTGATGTTGTAGAGATTGTAGGTCTTGGTGACACACGTGAAGTAACTGTAACAGGTCTTGAAATGTTCCAAAAAACACTTGATGAAAGTGTAGCTGGAGATAATGTAGGTGTACTTCTTCGTGGAATCCAAAAGGATGAAATTGAGCGTGGAATGGTACTTGCAAAAACTGGAACAATCAAACCACACCAAAAGTTTGAATCACAAGTTTACGTACTTACAAAAGAAGAAGGTGGTCGACACACTCCATTTTTCCCAGGATACCGTCCTCAATTCTATGTACGTACAACAGATGTAACTGGTAAAATTGAATCATTTGTTAGTGATGATGGAGATGAGGCAACAATGGTAATGCCGGGTGACCGTGTAAAGATGATTGTTGAACTTATTCAACCAATTGCTATTGAGAACGGAATGCGTTTTGCTATTCGTGAAGGTGGGCGTACTGTTGGTGCAGGTGTTGTATCTTCGATTATTGAATAAATTGGTAGTTAAGTAACTTTTATGCATACCTCTAACACAGGTATGCACCAATTACGATGAAATTTCAAATAAATTGAATAGAGATCTTCTTTTGTAGACTTATAAAGGCCTTGCTTTTATAGTCTCAAAAAAATATACTATAGAGTAGTCCTACTTTTGTTGAAAGAACAGTTTGAATCGTGTCAGGGCTGAAAAGAAGCAGCACTTAAAATTATTTTTTTGGACAACAGTAGGCATCCGTAACATGTAACAAAGACTTAATCTATTATTTTATAAATATCCTCAGAAAGATATTTTTTATTTTTTTTAGGCGGTGCCCAGATTCGAACTGGGGGATAAAGGATTTGCAGTCCTCTGCCTTACCACTTGGCTACACCGCCATCCCTTTATAAGGAAAGTTATATACTCTATACAGTACAACATTTTACCTTGTTTATCAATATGGTAATTTTAGAGTTGTATTTTTTAGTGTATTTGATTTAAGGATTTCCAAACCCACGTTTTTTATTTGTAACGCATATTAAAGCTTTGTGAATTTTGCTTATTTTGGGAATCTGAATATTTATTTTTTCAATTTTCTTTATCTCTCAAAAGAACTCGTTAAACAAAGTCTTTTTTCTTTGTATTGATTAATTTACACCTTTATCTATGATTCTTTTTCGTCAAAAAGTGGCTATTCCTGATTTCCTTGATTCACAGCGGAAAAGTTTTCGCCTTTTTTTAGAAACAGGAATTCGCCGTGAACTTGAATTTATTTCACCTATTATTGGAGACAGTTTGGGATCGAGTGTTCGACAGTCGACAGACCGCCAAATTTCTGTTTCATTCTTAGCGAATGATTTTTATTTTAAAAAACCCCTTCAAAATCCTAAAGAAGCAATTCAACAAATGGAAACATATAGTAGTTCCCTTGTTGTACCTGTACATATTTATTCAAAAAGTTTGAATGTAAGTTGTGTACTTCCAATTACGTTTTGTGACCTTCCGTTAATGACTGAGCATGGAACTTTTATTATTAATGGTTCACCTCGCGTGATTGTTCACCAAATTGTTCGTTGTCCTGGTGTCTATATTAAAGCACAATTTGATCAAAAAAACCGTCGTTCACATTTGGTGAGTTTTCTCTCGTCTTATGGATCATGGTTACGTTTAGAGACTGTTCCGAATAGCCTTGAAATTAATGCGTGTATTGACAATTTTAGAAAATTGCCAGCAACTTTACTTTTATGTGCCCTTGGTTTTGATTTTAAGCGTGTTTGTGAAGTTGTGAGTTACCCTGCTTCGCTCCTTTATACGGAAAAACTTTTAAAACCAAAATCATGTGATGATGCCATGATTATGATAACTGCATTAATGTTCCCACATCGTGCTGGAAGTGTGTTGAAAGCAAAAAAATTTTTATTTAATCATTTTTTCCATGCGCGTCGCTATAGTTTGAGTGAAGTAGGTCGAAAGCGAGTAAATCGGAAATTACGAATGCAGCATAACGTACCACATTTAACTTTAACACCTGAAGATGTTTTAGCCGGTGTGGATTATTTACTTCGTGTTGAAAATGGTGAGAGTCAATTTTTGGACGATATTGATCATTTAAAAAATCGACGTGCACGCCTCGCGGGCGAATTAATTCAAACGCAATTTAGACTTGGATTAAATCGACTTGAGCGTAGTGTACATAACCGTATTAGTGATGAAGCATTATTACGACAAAAACGTTTACGTGTTGCATTAGCTTCGCTTGTTCGTACACAAATTGTAGGTTCTGTTTTTAAAGAGTTTTTTGGTTCAAATCAATTATCTCAATTTATGGATCAGACAAATCCTTTAGCAGAAATTACTCATAAACGACGTTTAAGTTCATTAGGGCCGGGTGGTTTACACCGTGATCGTGCCGGTCTTATTGTACGTGGTATTCACCCAAGTTACTATGGGCGTATTTGTCCAATTGAAACACCTGAAGGTAAAAATGCAGGTTTAGTAGGTTCTATTGCAACGTATGCCCGAATTAATTCGGATGGGTTTTTACAAAGCCCATATACCGCAATGGCTTCTCAAAATAACCAAGCTCAGGATGGTTTCTTTCTGTTAAATGCTTCGTATGAAGATCAAGTTGTTGTAGCTGCTGCAGATACGCACTTTTCTTCGGCACGTGTCCCTGCACGTACACGCCGTGAATTCGTAGAAATTGTACCAAAAACAATTGATTTTTTAGGCTTATGCCCGATTCAATTTATGTCTATTGCAACTGCTCTTATTCCATTTTTAGAGCATGATGATGCAAACCGTGCTTTGATGGGATCAAACATGCAGCGCCAAGCCGTTTCATTATTAACACCTCAACGAGCATTTGTTGGTACTGGTTTAGAAGCCCGAGTTGCTCATGATTCTGGCGCTGTCGCTCGTATTCAACGCAGTGGGTATGTTTTATATGCAGATGCCAATCGTATTGATGTTTTAACAGAAAGTGATTCTGTTTTAACATCAACACCTTTTACACGTGAAACAATTTGGTTAACACGATATCAACGTTCAAATCAAGACACATGTATGCATCAACGTCCAAGTGTTTTACCAAATACTTGGGTTCATGCAGGCGAATGTTTAGCGGATACATCTTCAACTGTTGCCGGAGAGCTTGCACTTGGTAAAAATATTCTTGTCGCATATATGCCATGGGAAGGCTATAACTTTGAGGATGCTGTTCTTGTAAGTGAGCGTTTGGTATTTGATGATCTTTTTACGTCGGTGCATATCGAACGTTATGATATTTCTACTTCGCGTACCCGTGAAGGACAAGAATATATTACGTCTAAAGTTGATAAAAATACTCATTTAGATGCATTTGGTGTTGTTGAAATTGGTACTTGGGTTGAACCTGGTGATACTTTAGTGGGTAAAATTTCCCCGCAAAAAGAATCTGAAAATACACCTGAAGGGCGTTTACTTCGAGCAATTTTCGGTGGAACAGCACGAGATGTTAAAGATACACCTTTGACGGTACCGGGTGGAGTTACAGGTCGTGTACTTGAGACACGCACATTATTCGAAACAACTATTTATAATAAACAAGTTGAATGTTCAGAATCAGTTGGTTCTGTATATGTCTTTTTAGTTCAAAAGCGTAAAGTACAAGTGGGTGATAAAATTGCAGGCCGTCATGGAAATAAAGGAATTATTTCGAATATTCTTCCTCGCCAAGATATGCCATTTTTACAAAATGGTGTTCCTGTTGATATGGTTCTCAATCCATTAGGTGTTCCATCCCGTATGAATGTAGGCCAAATTTTTGAATGTTTACTTGGTTTAGCAGCACATACATTAGAACAGAACTATAAAGTTCTTCCTTTTGATGAAATGCATGGTGATGAAGTTTCTCGTGGATTTGTTTACCAACAACTATATAAAGCCCGTTGTTCGACAAAACAAAAATGGCTTTTCCGACCCGAATCTCCAGGAAAAAGTATTCTATTCGATGGGCGTACCGGTTATCCGTTTGATCAACCAGTGACTATCGGTTATCCATATATTTTAAAATTAGTGCACTTAGTAGATGATAAAATTCATGCACGTTCAACTGGGCCTTATTCATTAGTAACTCAACAACCACTTGGTGGTCGTTCAAAGCATGGTGGGCAACGTTTAGGTGAAATGGAAGTTTGGGCACTTGAAGGATTTGGTGCTGCATATACGCTCCAAGAATTACTGACAATTAAGTCAGATGATATGCGTGGGCGTAATTTAGCCTTCATGTCTATTATCCGTGGAAATTTATTACCAAAACCAGGTGTTCCAGAGTCTTTTAAAGTTTTAGTATGTGAATTACGTGGGTTATGTCTTGATATTAGCCTTGCACGTATTCCTTCAGTGTAATTAATTAACGCGGGCTTTAAATTCATTTCGGACGCAAAGTACATCTTGTATTTGTTCTAAAGATTTGAAAAGTTTGCGTATTTTAGTCATTTTATTTATAAGCAACCAATACTATGAGTCGTGATATTGATTATATTCAAATTCAATTAGCCTCTCCCAAAGAAATTGAACGGTGGTCACAGCGTGTTCTTCCTAACAATAAAGTTGTAGGGGAAATTACAAAAGCTGATACAATTAATTACCGTACTTTTAAACCTGAGCGAGATGGCCTTTTTTGTGAACGTATTTTTGGGTCTATTACGAACAATGAATGTTCATGTGGAAAAACCCGTCGTCGAAAACCGATCAAGATGCAATTGCCTGAGACGTTGGATGGCGAAATGACTATGGTCAAAAAAACAGATGTGATTGGGTATGTTTGCCCAACTTGTGGTGTGGAACCAACAGATGCAAAGGTTCGTCGTTATCGTATGGGGTCTATTCGATTACGTAAGCCTGTTGCACACTTATGGTATTTCCGAAATACACCTAACATCTTATCTGTTTTACTCAATATTAGTGCCGGCCAAACTGATGAATTATTACATTTTGATTCATATACCCCATCGTCACCGGCTGTTATGAATTATTTTTTACACGGTGGAACCGAATTATATATTGATAATTGGGAAGCTATTCATTTTTATTTAGGGCAAACACCTGCTGGTAAACAGTCAGCTTTTTTAGACCCTCTTGTAGGTTCAGCAGCAAAGGGCGCCGACATTGAAGCGGTTTGGAATACAGATGCATGGCTTCAAAATGAGCAACAACAGGCGAAATATGGGTTCCCAATGGAGCCACGTACGACCGAAAATTGCGGTGCAGAAGCAATGCATATGCTATTAAGTCAATTAGATTTGCCTTTTATGGAACGCATGTTAAGTACTCGTTTACGCCAAACAGTAAAAGACTATAATACAGTGTTACGTCGCAGAGCCGATAAGCTTGCTCGTGACCCAGAAATTTGGGGTTTAGCTCGAAATAAACGAGCCTTAAAATTATTAAAGCTTACCCGTCAAGGGCAACGTACTCGTGGTTTTAGTACTAAAATTAAAAAATTATCAAAACGTCTTCATTATGTTCGACTTTTAGCTCGTAAACAATTACGTCCTGAATGGATGATTGTTTCTGTATTCCCGGTGTTACCTCCCGATCTTCGACCTATGATTCAAATGGCTAGTGGCCGTTTCGCAGCTTCGGATTTAAATGATTTATATAGACGTTTAATTTATCGTAAAATTCGATTTGACAAGTTTTGTAATTTATTTGATGCAGAATTTTTACCAGATTTATTAATTCGTCATGATTTATGTTTATTACAAGAAGCTGCGGATGCCATTATTGATAATGGACGTTTGGAAAAACCTGCCCAACGATCAAATAAAAATGTGTTTAAATCCTTAACAGCAATTATTGAAGGAAAACATGGTCGTTTCCGCCAAAACCTTTTAGGAAAACGCGTAGATTATTCGGGTCGATCGGTAATTGTAGTGGGCCCTAAATTACGTTTGCATCAATGTGGATTACCCCGTGAAATGGCATTAGAATTATTTCATCCATTTATTATTCAAGCGCTTTTAGAAAATAGTGTTGTACGTAATATTCGTGCAGCTAAAAATATGATTCAAAAGCGCAAACAACCGGTATGGGATATTTTGGACCGAGTTGTTTATGCACATCCTTTATTATTAAACCGTGCACCAACACTTCACCGTCTAGGGATCCAAGCATTTGAACCAATTCTGCTGTCAGGACGTGCTATTCAATTACACCCACTTGTATGCCCAGCTTTTAATGCTGATTTTGACGGTGATCAAATGGCTGTTCATATTCCACTTTCTTTAGAAGCCCAAGCCGAGGCACGTTTACTTATGCTTGCGACTCATAATTGGCTTTCGCCTGCGACAGGTGAACCAAATATTGTACCAAGCCAAGATATGATTCTTGGTTTTTATTATTTAACTACGCGACGCCCTACACTTCCACGTATTAGAAAAAATAAGAACAAGTTTAATCCAAAACACTCCGCATTTAAAATTTTCCAAACGTTTGATCAAGCATTACAGCGTTATGAATTTGGTGCGTTAAAACTCCATGATCTAGTTTGGGTGAAAGCACCAGCACCCGCGGATTTACAACAACCATTTCCAGTAGAAGTGCGTATCCAATCAAATGGGCATAATACGTTTATTTATGATTCTGGGGTGGCAGAATCGTGGCCAGTGCCAGAGAAAATTCAGATTGTAGAGCCACGCTCTGATGCGCTTATTCAATCGAACCCAATTTTTGCACGTGTACCTCAACTGCATTATTCAAGTGCATATACTTATTACGTTCGTACCACACCAGGACGACTTATTTTAAATTCTCTCATTTATGAAAACCTTTTTTTGTAACCGAACGGTTGATAAAAGTGAAATGAAGCGTTTAATTAAATGGGTTTTGCTTAATTATGGAACACAGAAAGCGACCCGTTTTGTTGACCATTTAAAAACACTTGGATTTCACTCCGCAACGACTGCAGGGATTTCATTAGGTATTGATGATTTACGTATCCCTCCAGTTAAATCTGTCTTTTTGAAAAATGCAGAAAAAGATATTTTAGATAATGATTTACGCTATACGCGTGGTCAAATTACTGCAGTAGAACGATTAGAAAAAGCATTAGATATTTGGAATACAACCAATGACACATTAAAAAATGAAGTGATTGCACATTTCCGTGAAACCGACATTTTTAACCCAGTGTATATGATGGCTTTTTCAGGAGCACGTGGTAATATTTCTCAAGTTCGTCAACTTGTTGGAATGCGTGGTCTAATGGCCGACCAACAAGGCCAAGTTTTAGATTTCCCAATTCGACGTAATTTCCGTGAAGGATTAACAGTAACCGAATATATGATTTCGTGTTATGGTGCACGAAAAGGTTTAGTTGATACAGCTTTGCGTACTGCCAATTCGGGATATTTAACACGACGATTAGTGGATGTTGCACAGAGTGTAATTATTCAGCAATTTGATTGTGGGACAACAGAAGGGTTAGAAGTTACGCCATCGCCCAAACATGAATGTGCCAATATTGTCGGGCGTGTACTTTTACAGCCTGTTATTGATGAACAGACTGGAAAATATTTAGCTCGTAAAGATACAGAAATTTCCCCAGCTTTAGCTACAAAATTAGTTCATTTACCTAAGGTAGTTGTCCGTTCACCGTTAACATGTCGTTTAAATTCGGTCTGTCAATTATGTTACGGATGGGATCTTTCAAAACATAAACTTGTTCAGCTTGGTGAAGCAGTTGGAGTGCTTGCTGCACAATCTATTGGTGAGCCTGGGACACAACTTACTATGCGTACATTCCACACGGGTGGTGTATTTGCAGGTGAAGCCACTGAAAAAGTATATGCCCCTTATTCAGGTATTGTATCTTATGGTGGGGTAGCACGTGGTCGAAAAGTTATTAGTCGTTATGGGGAACCTGCATTTTTAAGTGTTGTCCCCGTCTCTATTAAAATTACTCGACCTGAACATTCTAAATCAGTGATTTTACGTTTCCCGGCTTTTACTCTTCTTTTTGTGTATCCGGGCCAATATGTACTGTTCCATCAAAGTTTGGCTGAATTATCACGAGTAGAGACTGATCTTCAATGTGATGAAATCGATACTAATATTACAACTGGGAAAAAAGAATTATTAGCGCCTGATACAGGCCAAGTATATTTTGATAATGTTAAGTTTTCATCCTTAACTAATTCATATGCTGAAAATGATCTTGTTGGAAATAGCGTAGATTTAATCGAAAAAAGTATTCAAAAACAAAAACAGAATCGTGTGTTTGGGTACGGTTTTATTTGGATTTTATCAGGACAATTATTGCGTAATAACCAAAGTTATCAAGGTGATTATTTTCACCAAAGTTTCCAACCTTTTGTTGCAGGTAATGCTTATGTCAACATAGATCCTTATACATCAAAACAATCGACAATTAACTACAAAACAAATGTATCAAAATTATTAACGTATGAATCTGCATTACGCTTGAATCAAAAACAGCCCTTTACTTCTATAAAGAATGTAATTCAAATTCAATCTCAATTTGAAAAGTATGTTGATTCTTTCCTGTATTCAAATCAAAAAATAGTTTGTCCTTCAAGCGTTACGGTAAAAGTGTCAAAATGTTCAGTGTTTGATTTTAAAATTGCCACAATCACAATTTTAAAATCACCTTTAACAGCAAAACAAATTCTTTACAATTCATTATATTCCAATGGTAATTCCGTTTCATATTGGGATGGTGTAGTTGGCGATCGGGTAGTAAAGTTGAATGTCCGATGTAAGAATTTAACATCTCGTACATCCTCAAATCGATGGAAAAACATTAAACCAACATTCATTGGTAAAAAATGTTTCCGTAAGAGTATTAGTCATTCATTTGTCCGACGTACTTTTTCAACACAAACTGTTTCAAGTCGTGATAACTCATCACCTAATTTAGTAAAAACGTCTTCATTAAATGTAGCCACACCTGTATACCAGACTACGGGTTATAAGCACTGGTCAAATATTTGCCAAACTTTCCCGCTGACTCCGCTTCATACTTCTTATGCACCTTCAAGTGTTTTTTGGAATGCAATTCGTATGAATCTTATGGAATCATTGTCTTTTCAAAAATCTCAACACTGTAGTGTTTTTCCAGAATTTGCACCAATGGTACAATGTCGCAAAGTAGTAACCAATGCCACTCACTATTTAAGCCCAGTGATGTATGATGTATGCCCAACATTGTTTACTTCTACGGAAAAAATTGCTACACGTAATTTTATTTATAGTGTTGAAGGCGAGATTCGTTTACCTAATTTAGCTATCACAAATACGAATCAATATGCTTTCGCATGTTCAGGCCAAAAATGTCTTGCTCAAGTAGGTGAGTATATTCGTGTTGGTGACGAAATTTTTCCAGGGATTCAGAGTCCTTATTCAGGACAATTAATTCATATTAACGCGACACATATTATTTTACGACGTGTGTATCCATACGCTATGTCTCATGGGTCATCTCTTTTTGTGGACCATGGTGATTTAATCCAAAAGAATATTGCTTTTGGTACACTTGTTTCTGAAGAATCCACAGCTGGAGATATTGTTCAAGGACTTCCAAAAGTAGATGAATTATTAGAAGCACGTGAACCTGTAGAGAAAATTCTTTCTAGTGTCCATGCTCAATTAGCAACTTTATTTTTACTTTATTCAAAAACATACGGTTTACGGGAAGGTTGCCGCCGCAGCTTGCAAGAAATTCGCCGTTTATTAGTAAATGAAGTGCAAGCAGTTTATGGTTCTCAAGGTGTATTTATCTCTGATAAACATATTGAAATCATTGTTCGTCAAATGACAACTTATGTTTTAATTGTTGACCCTGGTGAAACAAATTTATTGCCTGGAGATATTGTTGATTTACGTCGTGTGGAACATTTTGAGTGTAAACGAGGTACCATTCAAGTCCAATATCGTCCAATTTTATTAGGTATTACACGTGCTTCGTTAGCTGCAGAAAGTTTTATTGCTGCTGCAAGTTTCCAAGAGACAAAACGAGTATTGACACGTGCTGCTGTGGAAGGCCGTATTGATTGGTTAACTGGCCTTAAAGAAAATGTTATTCTTGGTCGATTAATTCCAGCTGGGACAGGACTTTATGTTTAGACGGGTGTTTTAAAGGGATCGTCATTTTTTGATGCTATACAAAATTTATATTTTTTTGGTAGAATAGAAATAGGCAGGATTAAATCTCATTTAGTCTCCCTTTGTGAATGTTAATTTTTTTTTTTATTATTTTCTTTTATGACGAAATTAGAATCGCTTTTAGAAGCTGGGGTACACTTCGGTCATCAAGTTGGCCGTTGGAACTCAAAAATGGCACCATATATTTATGAAACAAAAAATGGTGTACATATCCTTGATGTTGTGCAAACACTGAACGATCTTGAAAAAGCACGAGGTGTTTTAAGTCGTTCGAAAAATGTTTTATTTGTTGGAACACGTACACAGATTGCTCCCATTATTGAAACAACAGCCCAGAAATGTAATGGGCACTACGTAAATACACGTTGGGTTGGTGGACTTTTAACAAACTGGAAAACAATGTCTACGTGTCTTGAAAAATTAAATCGTTTAGATCGTCAATTAAATGATGATGCAAAAACGCAAGGTCTTTCAAAAAAAGATATTCTTCAACTTAAAAAACAACGTGCACGCCTTGAGAAATTTTTTGGAGGTTTACGTGGTTTATCAACATTGCCGGATCTTGTTGTGATTGTAGGCCAGCCACATGAAAAAAATGCTGTTCAAGAATGTCAAAAATTAGGCATTCCAACAATTACATTACTTGATTCGAATTGTGATCCAACAATGTCAACATATGGAATTACAGCAAATGATGATTCAACACGTTCTGTAGAACTTATTCTTGATTCACTTGTAGCATAAATTCTTTTGAAGATGTCGAAAATTAAAGCTGATGATTTAGTCAGCTTTAATTTTCATAATTAAATTTAAAAAGATATAAATATAAAATTTAGTTTATATTAAAAAAAAGCTTCATTTTTATATAAGTTTTGCTATACTTTTAATACGGACAAGTAGCTCAGTTGGATAGAGTATGTGGCTACGAACTACAGTGTCGGGGGTTCGAGTCCCTCCTTGTCTGTTAAAAAACCTAAATAAATTGAAAGTAGCATTATGAATTATTCATAGCTCTATTTTTACTTAAGTGATTTTAAAAATAGTTTGATCTACATTTTTTAACAATGAATGCCGTCAGATTCCAAAAAAATTAATTTTTTTTTTCAAAAAAAAACTTGGTTAATTGGTTGGAATCGAGTAAAATAAAAGTAGTCGAAAACTGCAGAAACTTTAATAAATTTGTTTTTAACATTTATGATTATAGTTGCCTGAAATGATTTTTAGAGAAATTAGGTAAATAGTATGACTATTGCACTTGGAAAAGTTGAAGAAAAGCGCGGATGGTTTGATAACGTAGATGATTGGCTTAAGCGTGATCGTTTCGTATTCGTAGGTTGGTCAGGAATCCTTTTATTCCCATGTGCATACTTTGCAGTTGGTGGGTGGTTCACTGGAACAACATTTGTGACTTCATGGTACACACACGGGTTAGCAAGTTCATACCTCGAAGGGTGTAACTTCCTTACATCTGCAGTATCAACACCTTCAAATAGTATGGCACACTCACTTCTTCTCCTTTGGGGACCAGAAGCACAGGGTGAATTCACACGTTGGTGCCAACTTGGTGGATTATGGACATTTGTAGCACTTCACGGTGCATTCGGATTAATCGGATTTATGCTTCGTCAATTTGAGATTGCACGTGCAGTACAAATTCGTCCGTACAACGCAATTGCGTTCTCAGCTCCTATTGCTGTATTCGTATCTGTATTCCTTATTTACCCACTTGGACAATCAGGATGGTTCTT
>CEVP01039525.1_pt1 | contig 22628 bp, 33 predicted proteins | sample 427071 | NCBI WGS metagenome assembly CEVP01 (sample SAMEA2623808, study PRJEB7988) | marine metagenome | isolation source: saline water (ENVO:00002010), including | reverse complement strand
ACACCTGATCCAGAGACCGAGTATGTTGATCCAATTCGCTCAACCTGAGTCGCTGCAGCGTTTGTTGTCAACTGTAGAGAACTACTCATTCTATGAGTAATGTCCGCAAATACAGGAGAACCAAACCCTGCCAATAGTATAAGTGGTAAGTATTTCTTCATGAAATTACCGATTATTTGCTATATCTATATATAAGTATTAATACAACTAATTTATTATGCTAAATGTCCATCAGCATTGGGACCCTCTTAAAATATGTGCTGTAGGTCGGTGTTATCCACCAGAATATTTCAACTATGTTCAGAACCCAAAAGTTAGAGGAGTCTTTCATCGTCTTGCTGAAGAAACTGAAGAGGACTTTCAGAAACTTATATCAGTTCTCGAAAAATTTGATGTAGAAGTAATAAGAACCGATATCGCAGACAATCCAGAGGACTGTATGAGACCAGAAGGTTTCATGATATCACCACCCATGACTCCGAGAGACTATACTGCCATGATTGGTAATAAGTTTTATATGCCCGGACAACAATTTGGAAAAAATATTAATATTGAATATGAAGTTGGTGCTATAATGAACACAAGTTCATTAAAGATGAAACAAATGGCGGATTATCATAAAGATATATTACAGTACATATATGATCTTACTTTTCCCGGCAGACCTGTAGGACCAATTACTCAGGCAATGCTTCTGAAAAGTGCTGCTAATAAGAATAGTTCTAGAAACTTATTACAGGGAATCGATATTGATGATCTCAGGAATCTTATATTACAAGCACACACAAATACAATTGGAAAGATATCAAAGTATGTCCACAACGATAAAACATATCCTTATAAGACAATAGAAAAATTGATGAAAGATAATGGTAATGAGATTGTTTATGATCAATACATTACTACTGCAAATATTACAAGAGTCGGTAAGGATTTATTTTTTGGTCTCAATAATATCATTACTAAACTTAATGAAGGCACTTTTGTAGCTAAATGGAAAAAATTATTTCCTGACTATAACATTCATCCAGTATCTGTTCCCGGACATAATGACGGTAGTTTCTGCCCTGTAAAACCCGGTTTGATTTTGAGTCTTAGAGATCCTGAAACTTATAAAGATACTTTTCCGGGATGGGAAGTCGTAACTCTAGAGGGTGAGAGTTGGGATAAGGTGGAAGGATTTACTAAGAAGAAAGAAAAAATGAATGGAAGATATTGGGTGCCGAATGCAGGTGATGATTTTTATGATTATGTGAATGAGTGGTTAGATGATTGGGTAACTTATGTTGAAGAGACAGTCTTTGATCTTAACATGCTTGTCATTGATGAAAAGAATGTGATTGTCAATGGTCCTAATAAAAAAGCATTTGATGCTTTTGAGAGGCATGGTATCACACCACATATTGTCAACTTCAGACACAGATACTTTTGGGATGGAGGATTACATTGTATCACTGCTGACCTCGCAAGAGAAGGAGAACAAACAAGTTTAGAACAACTTAATGTATAGAGTTGTTTTTGTTGGTAGTATCAAGGAGTTGACTCCTGAGTATGAAAAATATAATGATGATCTATATGCTAGTGCTAAAACCCTAGAGGGATTCATTGGTATTGACAGTGAGGTGGTTGAAGGTATTGAGATAACAATAAGTGAATGGAAAACTAAGGGAGATGTCATGAAGTGGGCGATGGATCCATTGCACATGGAAGCAAAAAAACAAGTGAACTTGTGGTATCATTGGTATAAATCCTATCATCTTGAGTGTTGACAATAAAAAAACCCCCACTTACGTGGAGGTTGTATAATATTTGCTATTCAATTAAGTTTTGTTTGCTATTAGGTATTCCTTCTGAGCTGTTTTAATAGCGTCTGTCCATACTGCTGATGCTACACCTTGAATTTCTGTTGAATAACCAGACATATCAGTGTCTACTAGATTATCGCTTGCATCAAGTGTTCCGCATTTTATATTTGCGATATCATAATTCACCGCTAATATTTTTGTATCACCATCAACATCATCATCAATTATTAAGGTCTTTGTTCTTAGTTCCAGTTTGTTGTAAGGTGATCTGATAACGATCTTATCGATCGCTGATGCTTTTGTTAGTGCCATAGGGTAATTCTCCTGAATTAAACATGTTCGTTGACAAGATTATTTATTTAAAGTATAATGTATGTAGTTTATATTGTATTATGATTCACCTACGAGATAGTCTCGTCAACTCCCTTATCAAGCATGCAGAAGGGCAGATATCAAAGCACAAAGCAAACGTAGAGGTTTACTTTACATACCCTGTTGGTATCGGTGAACATCCTGATGTTATGAGTGCTATTGAAAGTGAGTTGAATGAGATCTCAAGATACCATGAGCAAATCCAAGTTCTCAAGGAGTATTTTGAAGCATGAAGATTTTTCTAGATACAGCAGAGACAGATCTAATCAAGAAATATTATGGAACTGGTCTTGTTGACGGTGTTACTACAAACCCTACTCTTATCCGTAAGAGTGGCAGAGATCCCGAAGAAGTCTACCAAGAACTAGCAGACTATGGTGTCCGTGACATCAGTATGGAAGTTGTTGGTGATGCCAATGAGATGACAGAAGAAGGTAAAAGATTGCATAGTAAGTATGCATTCCAAAGCAAGCAACTTAGCATCAACCCTACCACTATCAAAGTTCCTTTATCACCTGATGGTCTAACTGCATGTAGAGCACTTGCTCTTGAGGGAATCAAAGTAAATGTTACACTTGTTTTCTCAGCAGCACAGGCAGTTCTAGCATCAAAAGCAGGAGCATCATATGTGTCTCCTTTTGTAGGTAGATTAGATGATCAATCTGTCAATGGTATTACTCTTATAAATCAGATAGCAAGCATATTTCGTATGCATGGTTCTCAAACACAGGTTCTATCTGCATCTATTCGTAACGTGCAACATGTAACAGACTCATTCCTAAATGGAGCGAACATCTGTACCATGCCACCTGCCATATTTGAGAAAATGTACAACCATATACTTACTGATAAGGGTCTTGAATTATTTGATCAGGACTGGGCACAAGTACAATCAAAATGATGTTCGTAAGAAGAGAGCGTCCTTGGGGATGGTATGAAACCATCGTTGAGGACGACAATTATAAAGTCAAAAGACTTTTCATAGCACCTGATCAGAGACTGTCATTTCAGTATCATAATCTGAGGACAGAAGATTGGGTGATTGTGGAAGGCAGTGGTATTATAACTCAGAATAGAATGGAAACTAAATGCAAGGTGGGTGACACATTTCATATTAGTACAGAGATGAAACATCGAGCGAAGGGTGGTGAAAAGGGGTTATTGATTATTGAAACTCAGATTGGTACATGTATAGAGAGTGACATTATAAGACTAGAGGATGACTACGGACGTATCAAGAAAGATAATACCTACATGTGCATGAACGAATACGGGACTGAATAATGATTCTGATTACTGGTGGTGCCGGTTTTATAGGAAGTAATTTTGTAAATTATATTCAGAGAGTTTATGATGATGAGATTGTCGTCATAGATTCTTTATCGTATGCTTCCGATATAAACTTTATCAAGAAAGATAGTAAGACAACATTTGTGTGGTGTGATATTGCAAACGAGAAACATGTCAATCACATCTTTAATACATACAAACCAAACAAAGTATTTCATTTTGCTGCAGAGAGTCATGTAGATAATTCAATCAAAAATTATAAACCATTTTTAGAATCAAATGTGATAGGGACTATCAATTTGATGAACGCTGCACTAGAGGTGGGAGTGGATAAGTTTCATCATGTATCTACTGACGAGGTGTATGGTTCGTTAGAATATGATGATGAAGAGATATTTACAGAGACCACACCCTATGACCCACGAAATCCATACTCTGCTAGTAAAGCAGCATCAGATTATTTTGTGAAGGCATGGCATAACACATACGGACTTCCATATCTTATAACCAACTGCTCTAATAACTACGGACCACATCAACATCTAGAAAAACTTATACCTCTTACTATAATAAACGCTATGAGATGTAAGAAAACTTATATGCATAGTGAAGGAAGATTGATTCGTGATTGGTTGTATGTTGAGGATCATTGTCGTGCTATTTGGAAGTTAGAGGAGCAAGGTATAATGAATGACACCTATAATATTGGTGGTGGTTGTGAACTTGATGTAGAAACTGTAGTCAAAAAAATACTTACCATACTAGGTAAGTCACATGATCTTATAGGTGTGTCAGATGCTAGACCGGGGGTTGATAAAAGATATGCTATGAGTTATACTAAGTTGTATAACAAAACTGGGTGGAAACCGATCATGGATTTTGATACAGGGTTGCAACATACTATAGAATGGTATTTGAATAGATGATTTCTTTATTTGGTCCGGGATTTGTAGGTGGTAGATTTGCAGAGTTGTACCCTACATTTACTCATGTAGAGAAACGTGATGAAAGATGTCCTAAGAATAAGAATGTTCTTTACTTTATATCAACTACAAATAATTATCATGTTCATGATAAGATAACTCTTGATGTTGACACTAATTTACGATTGCTCTGTGAAACATTAGATTACTGTAGATCAGAAGATATCACATTCAACTTTGTATCATCATGGTTTGTATATGGACAGGGTGGTAATGTTCCTGCTAAAGAAAATGATCATTGTAATCCTACAGGATTCTATTCTATCACTAAGTATTGTGCAGAAAATCTTATCAAGTCTTTTGCACAGACCACAGGTATGAAGTATAGAATACTTAGACTATGTAATGTCATGGGTGTTGGTGATACGAAGGTAAGTAAGAAGAAGAATGCTATACAATGGATGATAGGTGAGTTGAAAGAGAATAGAGATGTGAATATATACGACAATGGATCGCATCAACGAGATGTGATGCATGTAGATGATGTGTGTCGTGCCATTCATCTTGCTATAACTCATGGTGAATTGAATGAGATTTATAATATAGGGTCTGGTAAACCTACAGCAGTCAGCGAACTGATTGATAATGCTGTAAAATATACTAAGACTACAGGTAAGGTTCATAATATAGAACCACCTGTTTTCCATAACAATGTTCAAACTAGAAATTTCTGGTTAGACACCACAAAAATACAAGACCTTGGTTTCCGTCAAGCAGTATCTAATGAATCTATCGTATACGAATTATGTCTATAAAAAATAAAGTATCAGATTTTATAACAGAACTACAAGATGATGGAGAGAATCTATTTCCATATCTTGCTAATAAAAATTGGAAACCCGGTAGCAACATTTATTATTCTGGTCCATACTGGGATGAGCAAGAACCTATTGCTGCAATCACAACCTTATTGAATGGTAAGTGGTTGCCTGCAGGAGAACAGGTCAATAAATTTGAAGCACAGTTTGGTAAAAGGTTTAAATTTAGACACAATCTCATGGTCAATAGTGGATCATCTGCAAATCTTGTCATGGTTGCTGCACTCAAAAAATATTTTGGATGGGCAGATGGAGATGAGATATTAGTATGTGCCTGTGGTTTTCCTACTACTATCAATCCCATCATACAGAACAATCTGAAACCTGTATTTGTAGATATTGATTACACGGATTTGAATTGGGATCTTCAGATGCTAGAGTCTAAGATCACCAGTAGAACTAGAGCGTGTTTTTCTTCTCCTGTTCTGGGAAATCCCTACGACTTCGATAAGTTTCTCGAAATTTTGGATGTTTATGGACTCGAATACATCGCGGACAACTGTGACTCCCTCGGTAGCAAGTGGAGAGGTCAGTTTCTTACCAAACACTCCGTCGCTGCTTCTTGTTCTTTCTATCCAGCTCATCATATCTCTACTATCGAAGGGGGTATGGTCTCCTCTAATATCCAAGAGATAATCCAGATCGCCAGATCGTATGCTTGGTGGGGAAGAGGATGCTATTGTGTAGGATCCCAAAACAAATTGCCCAACGGTGTCTGTGGGCAGAGATTTGACCGTTGGTTGGAAGGGTACGACCATGATGTCGATCATAAGTATGTCTTCGGAGTTCAAGGATATAATCTCAAACCCGCCGATCTGCAAGGGTCTATCGGTCTTGTACAATTGACTAAGCAGGACGAGATACATCGCATCCGTCGTCTCAACAAAACTCGACTTCATGAGATCTTCTCTAAGATCGATGGTGCGAGGGTTATTGAAGAAAAAGAACATGCAGAGACTTCTTGGTTTGGTGTACCTATAGTATACGAAGGTAATAAAGTACAACTTGTCAAATATTTAGAAGATAATAAGATACAAACAAGAAATTATTTTGCAGGGAATATTCTTATGCATCCCGCCTACCGTGGTCTAGGATCATATGCTAATTATCCTAACTCAAGTAAGGTGTTAGATAATGTATTTTTCTTAGGATGTTCTCCTGTGGTTACTGATCCTATGATAGACTACATAGAGGAAGTAGTTACTAAGTTCAGAAATGGACTTTAGATTCCCACTTTTGGGAAAAAATTTTCCGACAAAAATTCTTCATTAAGGTTTTTATGAAAACAGCATTAGTACTAGGTGCCGGTGGTTTCATTGGAAGTCACATGGTCAAGAGACTCAAGAAAGAAGGTTACTGGGTTAGAGGTGTAGACCTCAAGTATCCAGAGTTTTCTGATACAGAAGCAGACGAGTTCATTCAAGGAGACTTACGAGATAAAAGTTTTGTTGAAAGAGTCATACAATATAAAGGAGAGCAAGGAAATTTTTATGAGTCTGTTCCTTACAGATACATTGAACCATTCCATGAGATATATCAGTTTGCTGCTGATATGGGTGGTGCAGGTTTTATCTTTACAGGTGAAAATGATGCTGATATTATGCAGAACTCTGCAAGTATAAATCTAAACCTATTAGATGCACAGCAGAAGTTGAATGAAACTTTTGATGGGTCAATAGGATGGAGTGAGTGTAATAGACCATGCCTAGATTGGATTACTAAAATCTTCTACTCTAGTTCAGCATGTATGTATCCAGAATATAATCAATTAGACCCCGACAATCCAGATTGTCGTGAAGAATCAGCATACCCTGCAGCACCGGACTCAGAATATGGATGGGAAAAATTATTTTCAGAAAGATTATATCTTACGTACAGTCGTAACTATGGTATGCCTGTTTGCGTTGCTCGTTACCATAATATTTTTGGTCCAGAGGGAACATGGCAAGGCGGTAGAGAAAAAGCACCGGCAGCAATATGCAGAAAGGTTGCTTATCTCCCAACAAACGGAGGAGATATTGAGGTTTGGGGAGATGGAGAACAAACTAGATCCTTTCTCTTCATCGATGAGTGTGTTGAAGCAACTTGGAGACTGATGCAGTCTGATTTCAAAGGACCAGTCAATATAGGTTCTGAAGAGATGGTAACAATCAATCAGTTGGTTGACACTGCTGCAAAGGTATCAGGAAAGACCGTTGGTAAAAATCATATAGATGGACCACTTGGTGTCAGAGGACGTAACTCAAATAATGATCTGATTAGAGAAAAACTTGATTGGGATTACTCACAAACACTTGAAGAAGGTATCAGAAAGACCTATAATTGGATCAGTCAGCAGATCTGTAAGGAAACTATAGACTCTGCTGCTATTGAAACTAAAGAATATGATTTATTAGCATCAGGTTAGTATGAGATCACTCGTTACTGGAGGTGCAGGATTTATAGGATCCCACCTTGTTGACACACTACTAGAGATGGGACATCAAGTTACTGTTGTGGATAATGAATCCTCAACATGTAATGAAAAGTTCTATTGGAATGATAAAGCATGGAATGTCAAGGCAGATATTTCAGATGAGAAAATGATGGAGCAAGTATTCTCTTGTGTCAACGAGGGGATGCCAAAGATCGATTGGGTGTTTCATCTTGCTGCTTATTCTAGAATACAAATTGCATTACAGAATCCAGTTGGATGTGTCAAGACAAATGTATTAGGGACAACAACTCTATTACAGTTTGCTCGTGAGCATGGTGTCAAGGTATTCATAAACTCATCCACATCATCATCTTATGGTCTGAAAAATGAACCACCTCTTAGAGAGGATATGCCACCTGATTGTTTGAATCCATACTCAGTATCAAAAGTAGCAGCAGAGAATATGTGTAAGATGTATTCAGATCTATTTGATATGAATATAGTAAATCTAAGATACTTCAATGTATATGGTGATAGACAACCTGTCAAAGGACAATATGCACCTGTCGTAGGATTATTTTTAGAGCAATATAAAAGGGGTGAATCATTCACAATCGTGGGTGATGGTGAACAACGAAGAGATTTTACTCATGTAAATGATGTGGTCAGAGCAAATATTGCAGCAGCAGAGAGAGCAAGTGATATAAGTGGTGAAATTATTAATGTTGGTACAGGAAATAATCATTCCGTAAATCAAATAGCGAATATGATTTCTCCAACATATACTAAAAACTTTATACCACCTAGACCTGCAGAGGCAAGAATAACTCTTGCTGATATTTCAAAAGCAAAAAAACTTTTGGGATACATGCCATCTATTGAAATTAGTGATTGGATCGATGAATACAAAGTACAATGAAAAAACTGATGAACTTATTCATCCTTTGAATATAGGGGGTAATTACTCTCAAGCATATCAAGATCTATTTGTCTTGACTATGTTGGGTGGTAAGAAGAATGGTAGGTATCTTGAGATAGGTGCTAATCATCCCACTGAATTGAACAACACATGGTTACTTGAATCTGAATTCAATTGGCAAGGTATCTCAGTAGAGATAGATGAAAATTTTCAAGGTGAGTTTGTACTACAAAGAGGGAACGAATGTCATCTTGCAGATGCTACTGATTTTGATTGGGCATCAGCAATAAAGGACAAGGGGTGGAAGAAAAAGAGATTTGATTATGTGTCAATAGATTGTGAACCACCAAACATTACGCTCAAAGCGTTAGAGAATCTACCACTAGATGAATATAGATTTTCTGTGATTACATTTGAATCAGATTTATATGCACATGGACCTGAGTGTAGAGATATACAAAGAAGAATATTGAATGATCTAGGTTATCAGATTGTAGCGAGAGATGTTGCTAATGGTGGTAACCCATATGAAGATTGGTGGATAGATCCACAAGTCATAGATGAGACTACATGGGGACCATTCATATCACATGGTGCTGAAGCAAGATCATTGTTTATAAAATGATTACAATTTCTCACTGGTACGGTAGACTAGGAAACAACATACAACAGTGTGCAGTCGGTACAATGGCAGCACAACTAACACAATCAACATTTGAAAGTATTGATCATGACATTATCGAAAAACACAAGACATCGTTTGGACAGAATAGTCAGGAAGTACGATCAAAGTTCTTCTACTGGGAAGGTCCGTATAAGGAAGTCAACATCGAGAAAGAATTCATTTATGAGAACATACGTCAGATTTGTAAGACGTATATCAGACCTCACATTCGAGCACCGAGGGTCGATATTCCTGATGATACTATTGTTATTCATATTAGGAGTGGAGATGTTTTTGACAAAGGGGTTGATAACCCTAGCAACTATATCCCTAATCCTCTTTATTTTTATTTGCAACTGGTTGACAGATTTACTCATGCGATAGTAGTTACTGAAGGAGACAATCACAATCCAATACTAGATGAACTTAGAAAGAGTCCAAAGGTTACGATACAATCTAAAAGTGTGGCAGAAGATTTTGGTACATTATTGTCAGCAAAACATCTTGCTAATTCTGGGGTTGGAACTTTTGGGATTGCTGCTGCTCTATGCAGTGATAATATAGAAACCTTTTATTGTACTGATGTAAGTATGAGTGAGCATCTAAATTATAATATGCTTCTTGGCACTGATGTCACAGTAAATTTGATGCCCTTATACGACTACATAAACGTAGGAGAATGGACTAACAGTGAAGAACAACGAAAATTTATTCTTGAATACGATTCAATTTCCTAGGAAAATTGCTGAGAAAATTGAAGAGGCAGCAACTACTGGTCCATGGTGGTATCTACCAGATTGTGCACATCCTATAGGTCATGAATTGCAGAATGATACGAATCCGTATTTTTCTTGTACTATAATAAAAGATCGTATCCCTCAACCGGTAATGCAAAATTACAACTTGTCATTCTTTAATAAGTATATTAGAATGCAGAAACATACAATGGCAAGAGCACATGTTACCATGCACTATCCAAATCCTAAAAAATTTGGCATACCACATAACTTTCATATAGATCAGCAATTTCCACATATCGTGGCATTATATTATATTAATGATGCTGATGGTGATACTATTTTCTGTGACGAACATGATCATTCAAAGATCATACATAGAGAAACTCCTAAGAAAGGCAAGTGTGTAATCTTTGAAGGTTTACATACATACCATGCTAGTTCTTCACCGACTAAAAACATTAGAATGACTTTGAACATTAACTATGACCATCTTTGATACGTTCACTTTTTATAATGAACTCGATTTACTAGAACTTAGACTGAATATACTAGGCGATGTTGTAGATTACTTTGTCATCAATGAAGCAACAATAACATTTACCGGTAAGACGAAACCTTTATACTACTTTGAGAATAAGGAACGTTTCAAGAAGTGGGAACATAAAATCATTCATCATGTCACACATGACGACAATAAAACATTAGAAGAATATTGGGAAGGTGTTCCTTATCACAGGAGCATGAAAGAAGAGAACATATATCAATTACCAGTACATTATCAGAGGGCATGTTTCCATAAAGACTCTGCAATATATGGATTTCTTGGTAAGGCAAAGGATGATGATATTATACTATCAAGTGATGCAGATGAGATAGCAAATCCAGAGGCACTGCTCGCCATAGATGAGTGGTTCAAACCTGAGAATCATTATGTGTTGAGAGGTCCTGTATACTATTACTACCTCAATCTATTATGCGAAAAGGAATGGATGGGTACAAGAGTTTGCACCATGAAAACTCTCAAGACTATGAGCATAGATAAGTTGAGGCAATCACATCAAGATGCTTGGAAGATTGACAATGCTTCATGGCATTGGAGTTTCTTTGGTGATGCTGACACTGTACGTGCCAAGATGGATGCTTATGAACACCAAGAGAACAATTTACCTCAGTTCAGAGATACAATGGAACAACGTATCGAGGCAGGACTTGATCCATTTGGTAGAGATTATTTGTATCAACCAACTGTGGTATCTATCGACAGTTCATACCCAGACTATGTTCAAAAGAATAAGGAAAAATTAGCGAGGTTCATTAAATGAATCTGATAGAAGGTGTAGCAATATCAAATCATTGTGACTATTCTTTTGGGGATCAGTCGGGATGTATAGGTAATGTGGCAGGTGCCTACATGAAGCAGGCAGACCCATGCAATACAGAGTTTAGTGACCTTGTGAAGGAAGGTAAACCATTCATGACAGTGTTTATAGATAACATACGACTTTATAATAGACCACTCAAGGCAGACACTGAGAGTGACCAAAAATGGATAGATGGTTTGATGGAGACCAATGATCTTCTGAAGACATGTGGCAACTATCCTGACACGAAATTTTGTATATTTACAAACTTAGAAGATACTCCTATTACAGAGGATGTTCATGATAAAATTCCTGAAAACGTTGTTGCAATCTATGGAACAAATGCTGTTGGATTTGGTGGCAAGGTTCACCCATTTCCATATGGTGTACAGAGAATCATACATCCCAGTGACAATCGAATCGGAATACTCAAGAAATACCTACAACAGGAGAATGTAAAACCTAAGAAGTTACTTTACATTAATCACTCAGAGCATACTAATATAAGTGAGAGAGGTAATGTAAGAAAGAAGTTCTCAGGTAGGAACTATGTTACTATAGGAGAAAGAGTTCACTATGATCTGTATTGTCAGCAGATATTAGATCATAAGTTTATGATATGTCCACAGGGAAATGGTGTTGATTGCCATAGAAACTGGGAGGTGTTATACTTAGGAAGAGTTCCTGTAATGAAGAAGTCTAAGTATCTCCAAAGGTTATATAAAGACTATCCGATCTTATGGGTCAATGATTTTATGGACTGCACAAAAACTTTGCTGTCTGATAACAATCATTTGTTTGAACAAGCACAAAAAATTGACAACAACTTACTTGATCTCTATACTATATTCAACCGTGCTGTAAAGAATGCTAAAAATTCCTGAAGTCACATTGGTCATGCTCGCTGATCTTGATATTGAAGATGCTGTTTATGCAGTCAATAAATCATGTGAAGGTATTCAATGGGGTGCTGCTAAGTTTCTTAGTAGTAAGGGGAGACCTAACGGTTTGAATCCCAATGTGGATTATGAAGAAGTTTATCCAATTCAAAGTATCAATGACTTTAATTTTTATTGTATCTATAATCTTACTAATCACGTCAGGACCTCGCACTGCCTCCTCATACATCCAGACGGCTATGTTATTCGTCCTCAGTTATGGGATAGTAAGTTTCTTGATTACGACTATATCGGTGCACCGTGGAGAGATGACCCAAATGCCTACCTCGACCCGTGGGGAAAGAATCATCGAGTCGGGAATGGAGGATTTTCCTTACGCTCCAAAAAATTACTCGATGTCCCCGGTAAAGTCACCGTCCCTTGGGAAGTAAATGAAGGAGATTTCTATAAGCACATGAATGCAGGACTATATAATGAGGACGGGAACATATGCTGCCACAACCGACACATCTTCGAGGAACAGGGATGTGTGTATGCTCCCGTCGAGGTGGCGAGTAAATTTTCTAGGGAAGACACGCTACCTGACAGTGAACAAGAGACCTTTGGTTTCCATTATCATTTTCAAGAAATACGATGAAAGCGACTATCAATCACCTATGGTGGGATCCATGGGCAACTGAGGGTGGACTAGACTTTGATGATAAACATGTCAGTATATCCATTGACAACTTAGCATTTGACAGAGCAGCATCATATAGAATATTATTTTTAGCAGAACCATATGCAGTAGCACCATCAGTCAACGAGGGTGCTCTTAGAAATTCACATAATTTTAATCGAATCTATACATTTACACAATCAATATTAGATAAGTATCCCACTGCGAAATTGTTCGAGTGGGGTTCTTCATGGTTAGATTTTGATGACCTAAACATAGAGAAGAAACCACACATCACATTTGTTACCAGTTCTAAGTTACAGACTACAGGACATAAGACTAGAAATCTTATCATGGATATGTTAGAGGACATAGAAGATGTAAACGGTATGGAAGTATATGCACACAAATCACCACCGTTCCATCAAAGAAGAAATGATTTCTTTGAGAATGCAATGTATCATATTGCAGTAGAGAACTCAAAGCAAAAAAACTACTTTACAGAGAAGATCATAGATTGTTTTGCTAGTAGAACTATACCAATCTACTGGGGTTGTCCTAATCTTGGTAATTGGTTTGATATGGATGGTATCATTACATTCGATCATGTCAGTGAACTCAAGAAAATATTTGACAAACTAGACGAAGAGTTTTATCATAGTAAAAAGGAAGTTATTGAAAAGAACTTTGAAATTGCCAAGCAATTTTATGGTGAGAATGATGTGGTTCCTCGATTGACCAAAACTATTAGAGATGATGTGAATGCCGAGAGTTAGTTTTTGTATCCCTACTCACGATGGTAATGTAAGATGTCAAAACTATTTGTTTGATATCTTTCATGCTCTTTCACAGCAAACCAATAAAGGTTTCAATGTGTGGGTATCAGACCATAGTGAATCTGATAAAATTATCAATGCTTGTACAGAGTATGCTGATCTATTTGAGATCATGTACATACCAAATGATAAGAAGAAAGGTAATATATCTGCTAATACTAATAATGCATTACAGAATGCTGATGGTGAAATCCTAAAGGTTTTATTTTCAGATGACTTTATCCTCACGAATAATTTAGTGGAGGAACTAGACAAAGCATTTACTGATGATATCAAGTGGGCAGTCACAGGTTATGCTCATACAGTTGATGATGGTCAAACACATTACAATCCGAAAATTCCTTATCATAATGATAAGTTATTGGAGGGTGTGAATACTTTGAGTTCACCATCTATCCTTGCATTGAAGCGAGGGATTGACATGTATTTTGATGAAGATTTGACCATGTTGATGGACTGTGATATGTATTATAGACTCTATAAATATCATGGAGACCCAGTGATACTAAAGGATTATCACATCTCAAACAGAGAACATAAATCTCAAACACAGAGAACTTATGAACACCTCCTACCAAAGGAGATTGAATACTTGAAAGAAAAACATTCATCATGACTATAGGATTCAACCATTTAGGAAGACACGGTAGACTGGGCAATCAAATGTTTCAGTATGCAGGACTACGAGGCATCGCAGCACATAAAGGATATGACTTTGCTATCCCTCCTAGTGACTTCAACGATGAGTGGAATGATCATCAATTATTTGAGGCATTCAAACTCATCGGTCTTACAAATATAAAAGAGATTCCCGGACCATATGTACAGGAAGCACATTTTCATTTTGATCAAAACTTATTTGACAATATGCCGGACGGACATAATGTGTATGCATATCTTCAGAGTACAAAATATTTTGAGCACATAGAAGAAGAGATAAGAGAAGACTTTGAGTTCAAGAATGATATAAATTTACCATGCAAAGAGATGATGTCAACCTTGGACAAACCTATAGCATTGCATGTTCGTAGAGGAGACTATATACAAAACAGCGATAATCATCCACCTTGTCCTAAAGAATATTATGATACTGCACTGTCAAAGTTTGATAACAATCGTACAGTGGTTGTTTTTTCTGATGATCCTAAATGGTGTGGTACTGAGTTCCCTGATGACAGGTTCCTTATCTCAGAAGGTGGTGACAATCTTGCAGACCTGTGCATGATGACTATGTGTTCTGATTTTATTATTGCTAATTCATCATTCTCATGGTGGGGATCTTACCTTTCACGAAATCCTGATAAGAGAATCATTGCACCTAAGAAGTGGTTTGGTACTGGGTATACTAAGAACCACAATACATCTGACCTATACTGTGATAACTGGGAGGTATTATGAAGAAAAAAACTAAACAAGAAGAACTTAGAGAAACAGAATCACCTCAATTAGGTAAAGATCTTCAGCGTAGTGAAGATGATAGCGTGATGGAACTTCCTGATTGTACATATATGATTCCACTGAGAGTTGAAACTCCAGACAGAATGAGAAATATAATAACAGTATTATTATATTTTATAAAAAATATAAAGGCACCTATAATAGTAAAAGAGTTTGATGTAGAATCAATATATGAGGCGAGTGTTCTACCACAATTAAAACAGGTTGCCACAGAGGAAGAACTAAATCAAATTACACATGTGTTTGAACAAAGTGATGATTTTGTTTTTCATAGAACTAGATTGATCAATGATATGATCATGATGGCAGACACCCCAATTGTATGTAATTATGATTGTGATGTGATTCTACCTTTTCAGACTCATTTTTATGCTAATACATTTTTAATAAAGGGATATCGCCCACCAACTGCACCCCCAGATAGTCCACTACAACCAGTAAAGGTTGTTTATCCATATGGTTATGGTCAGTTTCAACAACAAGTGTTTGCTGATGATCAAACTGTCAGTAATTTTATCAATAGCAATTTTAATTTTCATGCATTCGATGGTAAGTTGAGACCTTATGATGCAAAGTTTGGTTTCTGTCAGTTTTTCAATAGAGAAGAATATATCAGACTAGGAATGGAGAATGAAAATTTTATATCGTATGGATATGAGGACGATGAAAGATATCATAGATTCAATATGTGTTCTGATGTTGTTAGAATAAATGATACTATTTTTCACTTAGAGCATAAGCGAAGTGAGAACTCTTGGTTTACCAATCCTCACATAGAGGGTAACCGTAAGGAGTGGGAAAAATTAAAGTTCTATGGTAAAGCAAAACTTGAAGAGTATTATAAAAACATTGATTATATGAAGAGGCGATTTGGACAAGAACAAAAGTAAATATAAACTTGCAGGACTTCCTCATGTCTATTGGTTGAATTTAGATAGGTATACTGATAGAAAGAATTATATGGAGGAGCAACTTCAGTACTGGGGTATTGATAATCATACTAGAATATCTGGTATTGATGGTAAGGAGGATGACCCATCTTCATATTTGAAGGGAAGAGTTCCAGACAATATGAACCCCGGTGAGATAGGTTGTGTTCTCACTCATCTCTCAGCAATCAAACATTTTGTGGAAGAGACTGATTATGATGAGATCATAGTTATGGAGGATGATATAGATTTATCTCCTGCAAAACATTGGACTTTTACATGGAGAGATGTTAGAAAAAAATTACCTATAAATTTTGACACTTGTCAATTTACGATCATAAATCCTAATGGTATTCATATAAAATTGCATCATAGATTCATTAATGATTTCTCTGCTGCATGCTATATTATTACTAGACATCATGCTACAAAAGTGCTAAAATGTCATCAACGTGGTAACTTGTGGAAGATAGATCAAAACATCAGACCACGAGCAGTATCAGAAGATCTTATATTAGATAGCGGTAAGAGTTATTCTGTGCCACTATTCAATTACAGACTTGATATGGGTTCTGCTATTCACGAGGAACATATAGATATATTCCACAAGGATAGTAAGCAAGGACTCGAAGAGTATTGGAAACTAAATGGTCAAGATATTTTACTTGATCAGATTATGGAATTGGATGAGTACGTTGGACGTATTCCACCTTCCGTTTACGCACAACAATTTGAAAATGAAAGATCAAACACCTAGCATATCAATACCATTATTTCCTATACCTATATCTTTATATAATTATGGTGAGGATAATCATGAATTAAATCTTTCTTTGATTAGTGATATTTCAACTGAAGTTAATAATGATCCACTAGGAAAACAACGTAGTAATTTTGGTGGTTGGCATAGTCATAGTAATCTGGAAAATAAGTATGAAAGTTTTAATCAATTGAGAAATCAAATACAAGATTCTTCAAATGATTATTGCACTAAACATGGATATGAATCTGGGTTAGAATGTAAAAGTTTGTGGACAAACATCAATGAGTCTGGTCATATGAATGTCGGACATCATCATGGTAATTCTGCCTTGACTGGAGTTTATTATCCAGTAGAAAAAATAATTGACAAAAAGGGTATTTTCAACTATACTGATAAGAACCCTATTCAACCGGGAATATGGGATGGTGAGAATGGAGGATCTATTTACTTTCAAGATCCTTCATATGGATTAAAATCAAGACTAAGGAAAATTAATGATGCTCCAACTGCATATAACTTAGATGCATATTACACATATCCTGTCGCCGGAATTCTTATTATATTTCCATCATACCTAATACATACTGTAACACCGTTTACAGAAAAAATGCAAAGACTAAGCATTTCTTTTACTGCTGATTACACAACAACTTAAAAATGACAGATCAAACACCACCAGTAGGTAAACCACTTCCTCCACTTTTGAATATAGAAAGGGAGCATAAGATGGTCTTCAACGAAGGTATCGGAGTTCTAGAAAATTATGGAAGTAAAGAATGGTGTCAAATATTAATTGATGCTTTTGAGATGTATAATTCGACAAAATTAAAAAAAAATATATTGGATGATCATTTCAATATGAGCACAACTGGTGAGGGAGAAACTCAATTCGCTCAAGGGAGTCTTGGGAGAAAGGATGAGCAACTATTTCTTGAGGTAGCAGATACAACATTAGCATCTAATACTAATGCGATTATAGGTAGTGCCTTTGAATTATATGCACGGGAATATCAAGGAGTTACAAATAGTGCTGACCCCGTATCATCATGGACTTGTAAATTACAGAAGACACAATCAGGGGGAGGGTATCATATATGGCATTGTGAAGATGGTGCTTTTGTTTATAGGGATAGAGTCTTAACATGGATGATGTATTTGAATGATATTCCACACGAGAATGGTGGGGCAACAGATTTCTTACATCAAAATTGTTCCTTTCAACCTACTACGGGAACTATGGTTATGTGGCCTGCGACATATACTCACATGCATCGAGGAGCATTTTTGACAGGTGACACACCGAAATATATTGCTACAGGTTGGTTCCTTAGAGAACCCGGTAATGTTACGAACAGAATTATAGGGCAGGAACTTGGTAATATACCATCTATTCCTAAACTTAATCAGTGATAATATTCACTACTAATATAAATGCTTATGACAATATCCCCGATCATTTTTATGATGGGGATATTAAGTATGTGATGTTCTATGATAAACCTATAAAACAAAAAGGACCATGGGAATTTAGAAAATTAGATTGTCAGTATGATCATCCAGTGCTCAATGCATATCATACTAGATGTCTTTCTCATCTTTGGTTTGATGAACCACATGTATGGATAGATGGATGTTATACTATGACAGAACAGTTCGTAAAGAACTCAAAAGAATTTTTGAAACAGAATGAAATAACACTGATGACTCATCCTACAAAGAGGACTTTATTGAAGGAGATACTAAAATTATATACGTGGGGTTTTGTGCCAGAGAAAAGATTATATAAATTCTGTGAAGATCTTGCTAAGACAGGATTCAAACCTTCTTTTTTTGATCACACTATCAACTGCTGTATATGGAGACACAATACACCAAAGGTAAGAGAATGGAATGAGAGATATTGGCATTGGTATGTAGAGTATGAATTATTTCATGGATGTCAACTTACAAGTGCTATTGCTGAGTGGGAAGTATATGGTAAAAAATTACCTAGAGTTCCTTTGCAAGTTAATCTTGAAAAGAGTAATAGAATAAAACCATATGAAGAATCTTATGAAATGATTACGAATTATGATGAGGAAAAATTTACTAAAAATGTACGTCGTATATTAGGAGCAGCACTATGATAATATACACCTGCATCACTAATGGTTATGGTAAATTACCAGAAACCATGCCTGATGGTCATGAGTACTATTGTTTTGGTGAAGCAGAAGCGGTAGGACCATGGAAGGTGCTTCCCGGAAAGGATTGTGGTGACCCAGTAAGATCGTCAAGATATTATAAGATTAATTGTCCTTTTAACTCAAGTGTATATGTTGATGCAACTAGATTACACTTGCTGAAAGAACCATTCTTCGCTATCAGTGAGGAGATATTGAATACTTATGATGATAAGATGTTCTGTATGGAACACCCACATAAACACTCCTATCTCAATGAGATGATGGAGTATTATAATAATGGTTGGTGGTCTAAGGATGAAATCATTCAGTATACATCTGAGTTGAAGGACTATGGATTTGATTTCAAAAAGTTTTTTTCACCATTATGTACAATTTTATGGAGAAAAGATCGTAAAGAATTTAATGACATGTGGTGGAGATGGTATCAACGAGGTGGTGTGAGAGATCAGATGTCATTTTCTACAACATTGCAAGCATTGAAGATGAATTTTAGATATGATGACTCTATAAAATTTTTGAACAACTTTACTAACGCAGGATACAAAGGTGAGTGGTGGAATATTAGACAAGGTGACTACTCATATTATAAACCAGAAGAAAGTGACAAGGTTTTAGAAGTTCTTTGTAAAATGACAGGACTATCTACCTTTAGGTATAGACCATGCTGTATAAAAAGAAGTATATGACTTCTAAAGATAAAATAGAAAAATGGATTCTCACTACACTGAGTGAACCCAATAATAAATTTGGTGACCTACCTCCATGTCCTTATGCTAAGAAGGCATGGTTGGATGGTAATGTAAGTGTAAAGATGTTCGATGACATTCAATCATTCGCTCCGGAGGAGTGGGATAAAGAGGTCAACATATATGTTATGAACCCATGGATGTCAGCAGAACTACTATCAGAGATGGCATTATATTATAACAAGAAGTATCCCAACTACCTTTTTTTAGAAGAGCATCCTGACCTTGTTGAGGATGTGGGAGGGTTTGTTGTCAATGAGGGAGAACTAATATTACTAATTGTACAAGAAAGAAAACCATTAGAAGATGCGAGAGATAAATTGAAGGAGACCACCTACTATGAGAACTGGACTCCTAAGATGAAGGAGAGAATCATTGAGCGTTAGAACTGTAAAATGGTTTAGTGCTATGGTGATATTAACCGCTATGGTTTTTCATGTGCTTGGATTGACACCATGGAATAGTATGCTACAATTAGTGGGTGCTTCCGGATGGACATACGTAGGCATCAAGTGGAGAGAAAGGGCAATAGTATTGAACTTCCTTCCACAATTTTTTATTATAGTTCCCGGTCTCATATACATGTTACTAAAATCATGACTAAACCTTATGATGATTCCAATTGGAGAGAGGACTATGCTAAAAACTTTTGTAACAACAAACGTCATCTTGAATTATTAGAGAATGGACCTAAACAATTGTCTCAGGCATGGGTGTTAGGTGCATTGTATAATAAATGGAAAAAAATCAAGGGGTACGATAAATTTGATCCTAAACCTAATGAAGGTCAGAATCAATCTACTCTACAAGAGTTTTTCAAAAGACACAAAGATCAGGGAATATGATTTTTCATTCGATTGACTTTGAATTGTCTGATGATGACAAACAATACATAAGGGATACTTACCTCACAGATAGATTCACTCGAAAGACTTTGAAAGATAAACCTCTGTACTACACAGGTTATCATCACTCACCTACCTCTCAAAACAGAACTGGTAGAAGTGTTCAGAAGTTTCTAGACACAAGACTGTTACAAATTTACAGTCCAATTATAAAAAGAGAACTTATTGAACAACGTTTGTTTGAAGCAGATCCATCAGCGATCTATTCATACCAACATATCTGGGCACAGATATATACAAAGAATCTAGGTAAGGGTATTGATGCACACCATCACTATCCAGACCCATCAAATTTATTTTCATGGATTCATTTTGTTGATGTGCCCGATGAGGACTGTCTCTATTGGGAGATGAACAGTGGTAACAAGATTTACCCTCAACCTCAACGATCAGGTAAATTGATCTTCTTTATTCCTTGGACATGGCATGGTGTTGATCCAGTCGAGTCACAGGAAGAAAGGATTGTTGTAGCAGGAAACGTAATGAGACTAAAATGAAAGCAGTGCTTTGGTCGAGAGACAATTGTCAGTGGTGTGAAAGAGTGAGACAACTTTTTGCTGCCACTAAAATAGAATACTTAGAGTATAAACTGGACGTAGACTTCACTCGTCTCCAGTTCTACGAGGAATTTGAGGAGGGTGCTACCTTTCCACAGGTTCAACTTGAAAACAAACACATAGGTGGATGCAAAGAGACATTGAAGTATCTCCAAGAGAAGAACTTGATCTAGGAGAAATAAATAAAGGGGTAGAACTCTTAATGCGGAGGGAGACTAGTCGTCCTCCAATTGAAAACCTTACTAGGAGAAGACAAATGGAAGCAGCACTCATAACGATCGGTGTATTCACAGGCATTCTCACCCTTTCTGTAGGGGTAATATTAGGGTATATTCTACGCACCTATATACAGGACAATGAACGTCAAGCATACACATATCATCCAGAGATGTTTGATGAAGACGGACAATTAATTCCCGACGATATTATTTCATTCAGACTCGAAGGGGATGAAAAAACTGAACTTGAAGATTAATTATGACAAAACTACCTGACAATCCTTTAGTATCTGAACTATTCAAAGCAGTTCATGGTAAGAAAGATAAGAAGGGAAAGACAGACCTTCTAGCACAATACAAACGTGATGATGTCAAAGCATTATTGATATGGAACTTTGACAAAGAAATCAAAAGTGCTATCCCAGAGGGAGAAGTACCTTACAAAAAGAATGATTCCCCTATCAATGCGGGTGGACACACACGTCTTATTCATGAGTGGAGAACTCTTTATAATTATATAAGAGGTGGTAATGATCAAATATCTCAGATGAAAAGAGAAACTATGTTCATTCAATTACTTGAAGGTTTACATGAGTCTGAAGCGGAACTACTGTTGTTAGTAAAAGATAAAAAATTACAATCAAAATACAGAATTACCAGAGCATTGGTAGAGGATGTATTTAAAGATATCGTTTGGAGAGATAAGTAGTGATCAAAGTTCTTCATGAGAAGTGTGATAAAAAGTTAGCAGACGACCCCAAACTACCTTATACTGCATATCTTATAGAGTATAAGGAAGGTGAGGAGCATTTCTTTGATATTGCTATCGGAGATAAGTCAGTTGATATATTCGATCATTATTATGATAAGAGTAGTAAGTTTGTTAACATGGTTCAGGCAGGAGGTCGAGTCAATCCTAGACAGTGGAAAGATAGACCACGACAGAAAAAGTAACAAGATGTTACAGTAATGTTAGGAAACACTTGCATAAATAGTATTGATATGTTATCATATCGATACGTTCATCCTAATGTTAGAAGTTGCATTACTATCTTCGCTACTCACACAGCATCATCCGTCCCATTGGACAATGACCTGTCAAGAG
>CEVP01002792.1_pt1 | contig 23258 bp, 18 predicted proteins | sample 427071 | NCBI WGS metagenome assembly CEVP01 (sample SAMEA2623808, study PRJEB7988) | marine metagenome | isolation source: saline water (ENVO:00002010), including | reverse complement strand
TATGCGATATGGTCTCCTCCAATAGTTTGTCTTTTGTGTATATCTCCTAATAGAGCCATATCAAATCCATCAAACATTTCTTCGGTGAATGAATTGGATGATACAATATATCCAACATCAGTTTTAGAATCGTTTACCGGTCCATGAAATACACATATTTTATTTTCTCCATCAATGGAATCTCCTTTAGGCCAATTTTCCTTATCATCCAATATAGAATAGACAACAAAAGTAAGATTGTGGATATTGTAAACGCCAGTATCACGAAGATAATGAATTCGAGGATTAGAAAGATTTTCGATAATAGGTGTGAGTACATCTAATCTGTAGTTATTATTTAAGTTACAATCGTGGTTCCCTGTGATTAACACAGTCTCTCTAAGTTTAGAGCATTCGGTCAAGAACCAACTGATTTCTTGAACGAGTTCAGGTGACATTTCAGTTTTAGCATGAGCTATATCACCAGCTATATAGATGATAGAATCTTCTATATTATCTTGTTTAACTTGTTTTAGAAACTTATTGAATACTTCTCTGTATTCTTTATGTCTCTTCAGATTTCTAATATGTAAATCTGCTAAATGATAAATTTTATTTATGGTATAACTCATAAAATATATTGTCTAGTTTAATTTTGTGATGTTTTAAAAAATCCATCACTTTTTTATAATTTGTTTCGTATGCATATGAATATTCCAAAGCCATTGATTTACAATCCTCTAAAGAAAGTTCACATATTTTTTTACAAATTTGTATTTGTTCAGTTTTATGGTTTAATCCAAAATAGTTTGGAAATATAAAACCAAATGATTCAAAGTATTCGTATGCTTCTTTTTGCATTACATTTATTGTAGGTCTTTTAAATAAAAAAGATTTAAGAGTTTTTTCAGTACAACTTACCAAATGTGGAGCTTCTTCATATTGTGATAATCTAGTTTCTATATCTAAAGAAAATATAGATTCAAAATCTTCATTTGGTAATGTTGTTGATTTAAAATCTCCACTTAAATTTTTTTCCGATTCAAATACTTTTTTAGTATGATAATCATTATTGTAATCAAAATTATTGATACTATATACAAATAATTTATAATCTTTTAGTTCATTATGAAACTTTATTCTTTCGTTATTAGGTCTACCAAATTTAGATATTAAATTATATTTGGGTTCTTTTTTTTCAAAAGTATATCGTTTAATATAGTGTTCAGTAATATCTAAAAACGAACCTATACTTGAATACGATTTATTTTTTAGCTCATATGGTGATTCTTTTGTAAAAAAATTAAATATTATAAAAATATTATTATCTAAAAGTGAATTTATTACAGAGCTTGAATTTATAGTATCCCAATATAATTCAGACATGTAAACTATTACTTTTTTATATTCCGATGTTAGTTTGTTTTCTTTAATGTATTTTAAACAATCACTTAGTAATGAATTACATTCTACAAATGCAATATCATCTTTATTATATTTTTCTAATAACTTATGTAAAAATACATGTCTGTTATCAAAAGTATTTTTAAAATAATCTAAATCTCTTTGTGTGAAATTAGATTGTTTACTTACTGTGTACAACATCTATAAACTTTTTCAATGTTTGTGCTATTATCTCATATCCCAAACCATTTGGATGTAATCCATTTTTATATTCTTTACCATAAAGATTTACATTTCCTTCAAATAATGGTTTGTTAATAACTTTTAAATCATCAAATAGAGATAACTCACTATTATAATAATATTTCTTATTTACTTTATCATATGGTACAATTTTGTTTTTAGATGTACATGCTTCAAATGCATTACACATAATATATGGTATGTTATTTTGTTCACAATATTTTTGAACATATATTTTGTAGATTGTAGTGTAATAATTTAATATTTCTTCGTTAAATAAATCTGTAATAAAATACTTTTTAAACCAGCTCCAATATTCATCATCTCCGTTATCAACCCATTTATGATGTATATGTTCACTCATAATCATATCTTTACTTCTGAACATCCACCTATCATTAAAATCAGGCAATGCCAACATCTTATCTCTAAATTTAGATGACCACATAATTACAACGAGAGTTTTTGAATTATACTCCTCTTTAAATTTATAAAAGTTATTCATTATACTTTCATTAGAACAACCAGGTACAGCTAAAATTTTATAATCACAATTATATAAATCAGATAATTTTTTTACCCAAGAGTTTGGTGTAACCACATCGTAATACGCTTTTGGTATATTTAATACAGTTTCTGACCCTTGAGTTAAAAGAAATTGTTTTTCTGCATGAGATAATTCTTCACTACCTTCGCCAAAAGTCCAACTATCCCCAATACCAATAATTTTTTCAAACATCATAAACATGAAAGTTTTTAAGTAATATTTCTTTATTATTGTTTAATTCTGAAAAAGCATCAACATATAATTCATGTAATTCTTTTCTTGTTAAATTAAATAACCATTCATTTGCTTTTAAAAATGTTTTGGTTTTTTCTGAACCGGCTTCCAAAGAATCAAATTCCCAAACTGATTTAAATATTTCACTTCTAAACGATAATCCAATCTCTTCTAATTTTTTATAGTAATTTGATTGAGTTAAACAAAAATGAGGTAAACAATGTAAAATTGGTTTAAGTGTTTTTTCGGAAATTTGATTTACTGTTCTTCCATCATCCAATCTTTGATATTGTGTATAGTAATATGTTTCTGATAGTATTTCAAAGTAAGAGTTTAAGTATAACATTGGATTATATGATTCCCCATAATCATCTATATCTGCCCATCCTAATTCATTACCATACCATTTTTGATGTTTTGCATTTGGAGCGAATGATTTTTTTGAAATAAAATCTGCATTGATGGGTAAAAAATCATAATTATAATCTAAATATTTTTTTCTTTGTTCATCAGTTGTACAATAACTAATTTCATCTTTGTGTATTCCGTTCAAATTAGGCATACTTACAATACCATTATTCAATAAACCTTTTTTATATATCCAATCAAAAATTTCTAATCGTTCAAATCTAATATGATTAACTAAAAATGTAAAATTTTTTAATCTTAGAAAGCTTAAACTTATATTTAATAACTTTTTAAAATAGTCTTTATTTTGTAAATAAAAAAAAGATTGATAAAGTTTATTATCGTACAATATATGATTTGGTTTACCAATATGATATAAATTCGATGATGCTATATAATCTATACCATTACTTAATGCAGTATCATAAGCTTTATCATCAATTAACAATTCATTTGATACACAATCCAATACAGTTGGTTTAATCGAAGAATTGTATTTTGGAAACTTTTGATTTACATCATCCTCATTTTTAGCTACTATAATTCGAAAATCATTAAAATATTTAATTACAGATTTACAACCCCAGTTAGTTAGTCCACTATTTACTATCACTTCTTCCATTATATTCCCATTAGTTTTTGAGAAATAATATCTTCAAATCCACTTTTCTTTGTTTGTTTTAACATTTTATTAACTTCTGAGAATCCCATATCACCAGCATCTTTTTCTGTTGGTAAGATGTTTGTAACTGTAATTCCATTGTTCATAAAATAGTTTACATAGTAAAGAGCTTGATTTTGTGCATCTTTATCCAATAATATTTTTATTTCTTTTACACCTTTTTTGTATATACTATCCATTAGTGTTTTTGGGATAAACTTACCCAAAAGAGGAATAGCATTTCGTTTGATACTCATAGCATCAAAAACTCCCTCACAAAGTGTAATAGGTTTTTTCCAATTTATTTGGTTTTCGAAGATTGTAACATTTTTTGAAACCGGCGGATTTTTATATTTAAAACTTTCCTCACTATATACAGAGCGTGCGATGAAGTAATTGAGTCTATTATCCACATCATAGGAAGGAATAATAATACGATTGGTATAGATACCACCATCACAATAACCAATATTATATCTAATAATATCTTCTTTAGTAATACCTCTATCCGTTGCATATTGTACCACCTTCTTATACAATGGATTTAAACCCTTTGGTTTATCCAATAAAGATTTAAATTCTGATGGTAACCTAAGTTCTACCTTTTCTTCATCGGTAGTTTTGGAAACGATGTAATCATCTCCATATATTTCGTAAACTTTTTTGATTCGTTTAGAATCAACATGCAGCCGTTTTAAAAGAGTTTGAATCTTTTTACCCTTTGCATCACATACCCAACAATGCCATTGTTGTGTTTCTAAGTTTATTTGTAACTTTTTCTTATGATGATGACAGAAAGGACAATGATGTGCTTGTTCATTACCTTTTAGGGATGTTCCAATACCTAAAACTTCATCTAAAATACCTATAATAACTGATTTATCTCGTTGTGAGAGCATAAAATACAAAATAACTATGTAAATATACGAAAAATTTTTTAATTTTCCAAGTCTTTTCTAAAGAATTTTCCTAAAATATTATCATTAAAGCAGTGATTTTCATATAAAACATTGTGTTTTATCTGCTCTTCTAATTCATAATAGGTCATTGCTTTCTTTGTTTTACAGAATCGTAAGATGAATTTTTCTATATCATCACCATCCCATTTTTTAACTTCAGCGTGTGATGATTGATAATCTTTCCAATTTGATTCTTTTACCACCTTTCTTTTTCTCTTTGTACCTTTTAGTGGTGGTAGTGTTCGGTGTGCGTACAAAGATTTTCTTCCGATGTAGAATTCACCTGATATTTTCTTTCGAATTTTATATATAAATCCTATTGAATCTTCAGGCATATCGGAAATTTCGGTAATGTGCTTACCATCGTATTTCCATGAAGGCATAGTCAAAAAGTTTATCGTTGAACTGAATCTGAATATTTTTTTTCGTTCATTTTGCCGCCTCTTGCTTTTTCTAAGTTTGATGGTTTTGATATATCTTTCCCACCATCTACTGAGATGGGAGTTTTATCTCCTCCAACTTTTCCTAACTTTGAAAAATCAGATGCTTTAAATAAGTCTAGTATTGAAGCCATAATATTTCCTCTTTTATATAAATATAAGTTTTTTATTTAAACATTAAATTTTGTTATTCCATTATTTGTGCTATAACAACACTACCCGAATCTGCATATTCAGTTCTTAATTGAACTATAAGTGAATCTGTATCTTCTGCTTTTGGTTGATACCAAGTGTAATCTTTACCACTTATTTGTATGTGATACTCTCTTTCACCTTCATTCATAATTACTCCATCTACATCACAACTTCCACTCATACATAATGATTCCCATTGATTGTGATTAATTGTTAGTATTTCTGTATTATCAAATGTTCTAATTTTTATATCTGCCATAATTTTGTTTCCTAATTTAAATTAAACATCAATCCTAACTATAAAGTTAACAGGATAATCAGGTAAATTTTTTATCGGTTTGGGTAATTTAGCAACTGCTAAAATTTCGTTATCATCATTGTATAAACCTATTGTTGTTATAAATGGTGTTAAATATGAACCAGTTAAATCTGTAGAACCCGATTCCCAATAATCATCCCAACTACCACTAACATATTCGTTTGTGATTGATGATGTAACTGAACCACTATAATATGGTTTTCTATCTATACTATAAATATCTCTTATTTTAACAGTTTTTGCTGGCACTCCACTTACTACTGGTGTGGTAGTCCAATCTGAAGAACCACTTTCGAATACTGTTACAGCTGTCGGATTTTGTGAGTAATTAAATTCACAATCACCCACTTCTAAAAAGAACTCATGCTCATAAATTGTGTGAGTACCTTTGAACTTTAAAGAGTATCCATTTTTAAGCGTAGTACAATTAGCATCGTTCATTACAAATAAACCTTCACCATAGAAAACATTACCGATGATATAAGCGCTCCAATTGGTTATTAGACTAAATGGATTATCATCATCAGCAAATCTTATTATACCACACTCAAAATCCATTGTAAGGATTGATACAGCGTTCATAGCAGTTGCTCTACTATCAGCCGCTCCCTGCGGTTCTATAGTTAAAACATTTAGTGAACCACTTTCGAAATTTGTTAAATCTGTAGTTCCATGATATTCATTACCATCGAAATCCGAAAAGTGTATTTCTCCTGTTTCATTATTTAGTAATAAAATCCTTGCACATCTTGTACTTTCAACCAAATTACCATATCCATCATCTACAATCTTTAAAACTTTGGATTCTACCTTTGGTGTATTAATTAATAATTCTACTGAGCCGGGTTTTATTTCTTCTCCATATTGTGATTGAGATACTGCTAATAATTCTATATGATTAGTTAGGACTCTTTGGTTTCCATATGCGAATTGAGGATGTTGTTTACCAGCTCCTGTTAAAGGTGATAGCTTATTTGATGGGTGATAGTACTTTGCGTATGTTGATTGGTACAACATTCTTTGAAAATATCCATTTGATTTTGCCTCATTATGTGGGTCAAAAAATGTATCTAAATCATAAGCTCCACCCGGTATAGTGAGAATATCTATTACTTCATCATCATAAGATGCAGAACGAGCGGTGTATATATCATAACTACCTGAACTGTGTTCAAAAGTTTTATGAGTCCTAAAAGGTCTTATATTTACATTCTCTGCTGGTATTTCTTTTAACATACGATATTCCTCTACTGTATATAAATATCACAAAAAGAAAAACCTCACTTTTGATGAGGTTTGTCTAGTTTGAAATGTGTGCCTACGGTTTAAAAGTCTAATTTAACTTTTACTAATATCTCTTTATCAAAAGATTTTGCAATAGGTTGGGATGTTTTAGCTACTGCTAACATCTCACTTGCATTGTTGTATAATCCAATAGTTGTTATATAAACTCTTGGGTCTCTTTTGAAAGATGCTACTGCGAATGCATTATCAGAACCACTTACGAATGTTGGATTATTAGAGAAGTTAAACTCTCTGTTTTGTGCTCTAACAAAGTAATGTGATGTTGATACATTCTCAGTTCTCCTTGCTTCAAAATCTGCTCCATTCTTAATAGCTGCGTACAACCAGTGATGTGCTTTTTTATCAGCATCTACTCCAGTAAACAATGAACTAGTCGTTGAATAATCCAATGTTGCTGAACCTGTACTTGCTGAGAAACCTATTTCAGCTTCTAATGCGCCAGGATTCAATATAATAATTCCTTGGTCTGGATAGAATATACCATATCCTTGTCCTAATCCTAATTTATTAGCTGAACCTGATGAATATTTTTTGTCTATAGTTGCTTCTGCTGAAGAACCTAAATTAAGTGAACCACTAACTACATCAAATACTCTACCTGCTTTACCAACTGTATCTGAGAACTTCTTACCACTATCATCGATAAGTGTAATATCTCCTATTGAACCACTTAATTTAAGTGACCAATTACCAGCATCTAATTGTTCTTTATATCTTGCTCTCGCTACATTAATCACAAAGAAATCTTCAGTATTAAATCCTGCACCAGATGATGATGCGAATGTAAAGTGAGAATCTTCCTGTCCTAATAATAAAGAACGATACTGCATGTATGTTGCTTTTGTTGGGAACTTAGCGTTATCGTTAGTTGAGAGGGCAACTGAACCACTACCACTAATATGTCCGTATGCTATTGCATATTGTACTTCACCATTTGATGCGGTGTTAAAGATATTGTAGAAATAATCACCTGAGGATGATTGTGCTTGTGAACCTGTATGGTGTTCTGATAAAGAACCAGTATCACCTGTCCAAAGACCAGTAGTTACTACTTCAACTTTACCAGTGACTTGGTCAAATTCATTAAACCTTTTATAAATACCTGATGCTAAAGAAGCTCCATCCGCTGCTAGTTGGTCTCCACCACTCAGATATTCATTAATAATACCTGCTAACTCTTCGGAAGATACTTCACCATCAGCGTTCTGTAGATACTGTGCTAACTCATTGGTTAACGCTGCTCCTTGTTGTCCTGCTATTTCTGCCATAATTTTTTATCCTCTTTAATTATTCTTTAACAAATGTAACTTTAACAGGAATAGTTTGTGAACCACCTGTTTCGTTACCATATACCGTAATAGTTGTTTTTATACCTTCAGTAATATTCGGGTTTGGAATAAACGAAAATCTTAATCCTGATTCTACAGCTGCTGTTGTTGTTACTTCATCGCCTAAGAATACAGGTACCGAACCTGCTGATACTGCTAACCCACTACCCACAACTGTACCAGCATTTTTATTTGCTAATACTACTGTGTAACCAGCTGAACTATTACCCGCTGGAGATGTTGTTGGTACAAGTGCTACTTCACCACTATTCTGATTTACAGATATAGATGGAACACCAAATTCCACTTTTGGAATTTTAGTAGTACCTTTTGGTAAGGTTACCAATTTATATCTTAATACTTGTGTTTCATCTGGTGATGCTTCTAATACTGGGATTGCTTTAATAGCTGCATCATAATATGCAGAACCCTTTGGATGCGCTGGTTCGTATAAACCATAATCTATTTCATCATCCCCTAAAGCGAATCTCGTAATATTAAGACCTTCACCAGTTGCGAGCTTCTCTCTACCCTTTTTGGTGAGGATAGCATCGACTGTGATTTCTGTGTTATCTAAATATGCCATAATTGTTTATTCCCTATATGTTTACAATATATAAATATAACTTTTCTGAAAAATAAATAAATTATTCTATCTCTAATATCGGTTCACCACTTCCTCTACCACTATCTGATACTTTTAGAGTGTTAGGATTAGTAGTAAATACCTCTATTGGAGGTGTTCCATCTAAGGTTGTAGCTTGTGTTTGTTTACAACCTCTAAAGTATAAATTTTCCATACCTGTTGTCAAATCAGATGTATTTCTATTGTGTGTTGGTAAATAACCTTCTAATGGGGTTACTTGTACTATAGTTCCATCATTATCAACTTGACCAATTGAATTTGCTAATGAACCAGATGGTGAAGTAAATGATATTATTGTTTTTGTTCTTACCGCTGATTCTGATACAATTGTACCCAATGAACTATCCAATGGATTTAATTGTACTTTTTGTTTAAATTTCTTTTCTTTTTTAACAACCCAAACTCTAAGTTTTTCTTTTTTGTAATTATTAAAATTATCTCTTGTAGTTCTAAGAATGAAACCATTTGTTGCTGGTCCAATACCAAATCCAGCTTTTGATAATCCATCTGGGTCTAATCCTACAATTTCACTATTATTAAAATCAATTTCAGAAATTAAAGATTGAGATGGTGCTGCATCATCAATTAATACTTCATAATCTAATCTACTACTTGATATTTCAGTAATATTAGTATCATCAATAGTTGTATTATAATTATTAAAATCAGCATTTACTTCTTCTAATTTACTTTCACTTATTGCTCCTTCAAATGATGGAAGAGTTTCTTCTATACTTATCAGATTAGATAAATCTAAATTTCCTTCTTTATGTTCAACTGAAGATGTAATATCTATAACAGAGTTTTTAGATATATCTTCTACACCTTCTTTAGATTCCATCAATTCTGCTTGTGGTTCTCTTCTTACTTCTTTGTTTCTTTCTAAGAAATGTGGTTCTATTAATAAACCATCAAGTACCTTAACCCTAGCAGGTATCATTTGTTTAACTGTTTCGAACAATGATTTATCTATATATTTGATAATATTAATATACTCATATATGTTAAGATTATATCTACCAAATACATACTTTCTCAAACCAAGTAAATCAGGATAATCATCCTTATATTGGTGACCAGCTTCTCCTATATAATCATCAATTATAAAATCAGGTAATGATTTGATGATATCCATATTTAATTCTTTTGTAGGTGATAAGAATATACCTAATTGATTTGAATCCAATGGCGCAGTATCAAATGCTTTCTTTGTAGCTCTTTGTCTATATGATAGATTCTGTACTAACGATGCTGATTCAAATCTAAACTTATCAGCTGGTCCGAATCCCATAGCTGGAACTTTAGCAGTTACTGTTCTATCATATACTTCATAGTGGTATGGGTATGATGTATTAGTACTAAATCCACTAGCACTAGCTGCACTAGCATATTTAATTAACCCATTTGAACCTGTATCTGGTGCAACATTTGGTATTGATTGAGATACATTAAGATTTTTTGGTTTTTCAAAATCTAATCTTAACATCAAATCTTCTGTAGATGATGATATATGATTACCACTTACTTTTTCAGGAAATAAAGTATGGTCTGATATTACTGATGATGAAAGTGAGGAACTCCAAATTCTAAATTCATCCAATGAACCAGTAAACCCTTCACCAACAGATAATTGTGAACCACTAAAGAATTCGTTTATTGATGATGTAAATTCTGTTGAAGAACTTAGTTGCATTCTAATTCTACTTTGAAAATCTTGCATAGCAACTAATTCAATAGATTCCGATGCGCCAGCTTCACCAGCATTGTGATGATTAACATTTACAACTAATTGTGTAAATTCATTGTTGAATAATGAACCAGATTCTGTCGTAATATCTCCAAACGATGAAGAAAAGTTTAATCTACCCATATTACCATGTAGGTATTCTAACGATACATTCCAATATGGTTCATTTTTTATAATAGGTTGAGTATGTGTTTCATCTGTTTTAAATCTAACCTCAACTGCATGTGATGATGATACACCATTTTCTAATTTCCAGTCTACTAAGATTTTAGAATTTTGTTCATCATTTGGCATTACAACTGCAGATGTTCTATCATCAAATGTAAATGTAGAAGTTTGTGAATCTGTTTGTCTTGGTCCTCCAAACTCCATAATAGTTAGTAGTGATGATGGAATACCATAGGTTGATAAAACTGCACTTAAACCTCTACGAGTACCTTTGTGTTTTAGTAGATATGGTAGATTATTTAATATTCTTCTCCATATTGTATTTTCATACTCTTTACCACTTTTTATAAGTTTTGATGTTTGTTTAGAATCTCTGTATCCTAAAACATACTCCCATAATTTTTTTGTTGATTGGGAAGAGTGTGGAATCCAACTATAGTTTTTAAGAATATGCTTTAACATATCATCACTTATACCAACTCTTTGTTTTTCTTCAACCTTTATATTCTTCTTCAATGCTCTGATATAAGACCAAAGAATATCAAAGTGATGACCCAACATATCTAAGAACATTATGAAGTCAGTTTGCTCTTCATCATTTTTTACATAAGCAGGTATATTATTGGCAAGATAATCAGTATTGTTTCTATCATAATCTGATGATGATACTAATAAAGTGTTATACCAAGCTACCGAATCAGTACTACCAGTTGATTGAAGTGAATACCCATCTGATTCTTTAGGGAATGCTAAAGATGATGTTGAATCTGTTAAGAAATGTTCAAACCCATCAAAGTTAGCTTTTACATCGTTTATTTTCTTTTGAAGAGATTCTTTTTCTCTAAGTAAAGATAACGAACCAGTAGATGAACCACTACCACTTTCTATTGTAGCTATACCATTTTTATAAGTTTCTAATAAGGATACTTTATAAAAGTAATTTCTAGCTCTTTCTTCAGCAGAACCAAAGTGGGCAAAGTTATCAAATCTATATTGTTCGTTTATAGTACCATCTACTGAGTATCCATATTCCGTTTCTATGAAATCAAAGGAAGATGAAACATATTCTATATCTAATTTTTTTGTATCAATACCACTTGATGAAACAAATGTATCTATTAGTTTAGCTGATGATTGAGAACCACTACCTACTAATTCATCTATAAGTTCAAACCCAGTATCAGCTGGTGAACCACAATCATTTAAACCGAAGTTCGGTCCTTTTAGTGCTACACAATATTCTTCTGAATCATCAACTATTGATATTTCATCTATGATTGGTTGTGTAATAATTTTTGAAATGAATAATTCTTGGTTTGGTTGTATTTCTTTACCAAGTGGTTCGTACATTTTTAGAACCAATGCATTAAATCCACCTTTAACATATTCAGGTATAAATTTTTCTCTTAATGAATCATATTTAAAGTTTCTAAATGTTACATCATCCTTTTCCCAGTTAGCAATAAGTTTATTTTCTCCATCACCAAAATGTGCTAAGTGTGTTAGATATTTTGATGTTTCATCATCAAATAGATTTAAATCCAATTCAAATGCATCACATAGCTGATTTACAATATCTTCTCTCGGTAAATCAAGATTAGATTTCATAAATGTAATTGAAATAGTTTCTAATTTACCAATAACTTCTTTTGATGTTGATGTATTATGAGGTTGTAATAGTATATCAAATTTTATTTCATCTTCATCTTCATTTACCTTATCACTTAATTTTTTTATAACATTTAAAACATTAAAATCAACTGCTTGGTTAGGTGCAAATTTTCCATATGGTTTACTCTTATCACCTAAATAAATCTTTACAAAGTTTGTATTTACTGATTGATATGAGATGGAAAAATCAACATCATATCCTTTAAAGTCAGCACCTTTTAATATTTCAGGATATGCTATATCTACAATATCAGGTGTTTTAACTGCTACTTGATTTACAACATTAATTACAAATTTTTGTGGTGTACCTTGTCCATATCCTTTATTGTAAGGGCAAACATAACCAATATACTGTCCTACGCCTGAGTTGAACATTTTATTACTAATTAAAAATGCCCCATCCTCATCTTCTTCTTTTAATGTGGTTTTGTTAAGTTTCATTTCAACATAATCACAATTAGTCGAATCATATCCCAGTGATAATCCAATTGGTTCAGCTATATTGTATCTGAATTGTGTTGGGGTTATTATTACTGATGGTACTGATATAGGTGTTACCTTTTCAAAATAAATTACAACTGTAATAGGTTTTTCTACATCTATTGTTAGTTCTTCAGCTGGAACGCTTTCGAATCCTTTAAAATCTTCATCTACAATACTTCCTTTAGCAACGTGAAAATATTTAATCTTCATATTACTTCTATCTGTAGCTTGTAGTGTTACACTAAATGGTGAACCTGCTCTACCTTTAAATGTGTTTGAATTTATTCTCTTTACATCATTTCCATTTACCACCGCAGAATAATGCTGAGTTAATTCTGAACCATCAGGATTATCTCTATCGCCTGTTAAAACTAATAATTCAGGTACTGATATTGTTGCTGGTCCATCATCTCTTGTAGTATCTGTATCATCTGGTAAATCAGGAATTACAGGTCCTCCTCCTGTCGAATTTTTTACTAAATCAAAGTGACAAGTTTGAAATAAGTCTTGTACCGATTGGTCAGATGCTGAACCTACTATTTTACCATCTACTTTTTTGTTTACATCAAACCTAAATTCTTTTTTTGTTTCTTCGTATTTTTCAGTTCTGAATCTTGGTTCACGATTAGCTCGAGCTCTTTCGTTTTGAATCATCATTTGCTCAAACTGTCCTCTTGGCCCACCAATCGATTGCATCATTTGATTTGATGCAAATGACATTGACCTTCCTTGAGATTCCAAATAATTGATGTTAGCTAAACCACCTTGAATAAATGATGGTGCTACATAATCATCAAGAATTGGTACTTGTCTACTTTTAGTAGTTACTACAGTTTCTATTCTTCCAGTAACACTGTAAGATTCATTACTTCTATATCCGTTTCTTCTTACTGTAAGTGTTTTTGTAGTTCCAATAAGTTGCTTAGTAGTAAGAGTTAAAACAGATGGTGTATTTTTAATATTCTGTTTTACACCATTTACTAATACCTCAGCTCCACTCGGTGTTGATGTAACATTAACTGTAACTGATTTGATAGGTAAATCTTGTACAGTTGGACGAGGTTCTGGCCCATCTAAAATTGGTGTTGGTCTTGGTGGTGTAGGTCTTGGTGGTGGAGGTGGACCTGGAGTTGGTAGTACAAGTGATGATGTATCAAATGGTACTAATAGTTCATCATCAAATCTTCTATCTGTTGGTATTCCTCTAAAGCCACCGCCTTCTCCTTGTAAACGAGAACCAGCTTGAGTACTACTTAATCCGATAGGTGAAAGATTAATACTACTACCCATAGCAAATCCTCTATCTCTCATACTCTGTAGGTAATTATCTACATCAGAAATAGTATTTGGGTCAATCCTACTTGGACTTGTACGAGGTCTTGGCATTATTGGTGTTGGACGTGGTGGTGGTGGAACTTTCACTACATCAGTAAATCCTCTACTTCTTTTTGTTCTTGGAGGTGGAGGTGGTGGTGCTGGTGCTCTTCTCGGTTTAGCAATAGCAGCCGGTCTACTTTTTATTACAGGTGGTGTTGGTGGTGTTATTCTTATTGCAGGTCTTGGAGTACTAACTCTTGGTCTCCTACTTCTTGGTGGTTGTGGAGTTGGTACAGTTCTTACTACTTTTACATTTCTTTTTTTAAGAACAACTGGCTTTGGTTTTGGTGGTATTACACGACTTCTTCGTTTTACACTTCTAAGCACTCTTCTAGTTCTACTAGGAGTTTTTTTTCTCCTAGAAGGTGGCCTAGTATTCTTTGGTCCACCGAACTTACCTCTTCTTCTTCTTCGTGCCATAATTAATATCCTCCTCTACTATAACCTGTAAATGTGTTACCTGGTGTAAACTGATTTTGAACTCTACCCGAACCAAAGTTCTGTATAGAACCTCCTCCTCCTCTACTTCTAAAGTTTTGTCTTGGTGGAGTTGATATACCTCTTAATTTTCTTTTTCTTTGTACAAACGACATTCTTGGTGGTGATACTACTTTTGGAGTACTTCTTGTTCTTCTTCTTCTCCTATTTGATGGTATCGTTACAACTGGTTTTCTTCCCCTTCTTCTTCTTTTATTCCTCCTAGTCTCTCTACGAGTTGGTGGTGCTGGTGGAGATGGTGCTCTTCTTCTTCCTCCTGCATGAAGTCCTCCAAATTTTATTTTTGGTAATCCCAAAAATGATTTTTTAATATTTGCCTTTATCTCATCTATACCAATATCATATTTTATTTGAGTTTTTGTTTTAATTGGAGTTGGTAGATTTAAATCCTTAACTACTTTTATTTGTTCTTTACTCAAATCCTTTCTTACAGGTGGTCTTTTTGGTCTTACAAATTTTGGAACTGGGGTATCAACCACACATAGTTCTTTTTTAGTTACTCTTACTTTCTTTTTTTGGAATTTTGTGTTTACACTTCCTTCTAATGCACATATTTTAACTCGTTTGCCAGGTGGCATTGAAAAGGAATTTTTATCACCACTCATATCTATGTATTCTACTACAGCTGATTTTCTACTGATTCCTCTTCGTCTAAAATACACATCATAAAAATAATATTTTTTAGCTGGTGGTGCTATTTTAATTGGTTTAGTTGGAGCAGGTCTTTCAACTGGTTTTGTTGTTATTTTAGCAGCTACAACTTTTAGGGGTTTTGTAATCCTTACAGGTTTAGTTACTTGTGTATCTATTTTTTTAGATGTACCAAATGTTTGTAGTATAGTAGATATCTTATCTCTACTTGCTAATTTTGTAAGTGTTGGACTTTCAGGTACTTGTAAATTTCTTTTTGGTAAAAGAAATCTAATAGCATCACAAATAATCTCCATAGATTTTTTTTGTAAAGTTCTAATATCTAATCTTTGTGAGTTTGATTTTCTTCGTCTACCTCTTCTCCTTCTTCTTTTTCTATCACCTTTTGGTGCTTGTAAATCATCTATTAATGGTTTACCATAATCAGATTTACCAAATGTATATCCTCTATTACTAATATAATACCCTATAGCTTGTTTTGCTTTTATAGTTACATCATTAATAAACCCATTAAAATCTTGAATCTTAAATTCTCTTTTAACATTATTAATCCAATCTTGTCCATATAATGCTTGTACTTTTTTTAATACAGCGTTTGCATCAATTGAATCTACAAACCCATCTAATCTATTTAGTATATCATCTTTAAACTCACCATTTTGTAAAAGTATTTTGTATCTATCTCTTAAATCTTTTTCTAAAAAAACATCTTCTGTTTTAACTGGTAAAACTCTAACTTCTGTTCGTGATGGTGATATTTCATGTATCCAAACTTTATTTTGAAAATGCTCACTTCCAACTCTTTTATTTAATAAAGTAATTTGTGTTCTAAACAAACCATTTTTATATCCGGCTTCATTTATTAGTTTTTCTACATCTACAAAATATTCTGGTGCTTGATTTGAAGCTGCTCCTCTTGCAATTAATAAATAATTTCTAATATTATCTATTTCTGAAATATTAATATACCTTACTAATTTACCTTTTTCTCCTTGTGGTAATTGATTACTACCATTATCATAAAGAATAAACTCAATAGTATCAGTCATACCTCTACCAAAGAAGGCAGGCATTCTTCCTCTTTCAAAGATTTTTCTATCTTTAATATCAACCCGCTTGGCTTCCTTATTTAATATTTCTTTAAAGTTTTTTATAGCCATTGTTATCCTTTATGGTGTTTATTCTGATAGTTAAATGTTATTGTTTCACCAGCAGCTGAAACCTTTACATTACCATTGTAATCTTTTTTCCTTCTTCTTTTTCCATTTAGAGCTTTATCTCCAGACGGCCCAAAGCTTACTTTTTTAGTTTCACCCGATTGTACTGTAGTTGATGGTGGTAGTGTTAACCAAGAACTTCCATCTCTTTGAAATGTAAATGTAACTGGGTCTTCAGTAGCATTTGTTAAATCAATATTTGGTCCGTTCTTCCACCCAGTACTTCTTGTTCCTTTTCTCGTACTATAATAATATAAATCAGGTTTACCTTCTTCAGCTTTAGGAACAATATTAGCAGTCCACTTACCAGCAGCTGATTCTGCACCTGCTTGGAGTTGAGCTTGTACACCAGCTACCTGCGATTCTAATGCAGATACTTGAGCTACTAATGCTTCTTTCTGTGCTGATAAACCTTCTACTTGAGCTTCTAATGAAACTCTTTCAATAGCTTCAGCTACAGATTTTTGAATAGCTTGTTGTAAATCAATAGAAGTTTGCGCAAACTTATCAGCTGCAGCTTCTGCTGAGTTTTCAGCTACTGCAACTCTTAGTAACGATGCATCTAATTCAGATTTTAAACCCTCAATAGTTGATTCCAGTTCAGAAATTTTAGCTTGCCCATCAGCTAATTGTCTCCTCAAATCAGCTACAACAGCGTTTAATCTATCAACCTGTCTTTGTAATGCATCGTAATCTTCTTGTCTAACAACGGCTGGTAAATCTTTTGGTTTATCAGGTATGAGTTCATCTACCTCAGTATCAACTGCTAAAAGTAGTTGTTCCTCATCGTATTTTGGTCTACGCAGTTTACCACTAACTTCACCATCCATAGAACCATTTACTTCCTTCATTTGTTCGGCAAAATAGTTATGCCTTCCATATGGGTCAATGGATTTTATAGCTTTTGAACCACTTGAGGTTAGTTCATCAATCCTTACTTCTTTTTCTAATGCCATTATTCAACTACTTCAAATATATAATCATCATCAAAGTATTCAGAAGAACCACTTCGTTCTATCTTTAACTCTACCTTATAACTTCTATTAACTTCAAAGTTCGATAAATCTAAACTTATTCTACTTTTATTTGAATATGTACTTAGTTTAGAATAATCCCCAAAAGGAATTATAATATCGTTACTTTCATAATCTCTTATTTGGTAGAAAGATGATGTTGGAAGTAAGCTGCCTGTGGAGTATCCAAATGTGTTTTGAAAAGTTTTTTGTGGATACAACTCTCTTGCGAATACTTCTATATCATATCTCCCACCGGCTTTATATGATTTTTTTAATCTTTTTAATGATATTTTGTATTCTTCTGGTAATGTTTGTAGTGAACCAGTTTCATATCTACTATCATCCCAACCAATTCTAATTTTTGGTTGATATATTGTATGAGTTTCTTTACTAAAGAATTTTAATTGACCATAATCAATATCGTTATTTTCTTTTTGTGAACTATGTTTTATAATAAATCCTTCATTCGGATATCCACCATCTAACCAAAAAGATAATGATGAAGATACATCTGTAATTAAATCACTTGATTCGTAATCATAAGTACGAGTAGATTGTGAAGCAGTGTACCACATTCCACCTTTACCATTAAATGAACCAGTAGCACTACCACTATTAGGTACATTTGTTGGTAACCAATTAGAACCAGATGCTCTATAATTCCAAGTACATCCCTCTGATGATATATCATCAAATCTAGTTCCGATTCCCATTTCCCAGCTTTGTGAAATAGGATTTATTTCCAATGAATATGATAATGGAACTTCTGTAGGTTCTGTTTCTCTTAAAACTAATTCAGCTATACTCATAGTAACATCACCATTTGATAAGCTTGCTGATAAAGTGTTAGTATCAAATTTCACCAAAGTTCTTGCTATGTCTTTTAGTGAGCCATAGTAAACTTTAGATACTTCCAAAATCTCATCCAACCCAGTATTTTGTGTTGGTTGTTGTTGGAATATCGTAGCGTCTTTTGATGCGGTTAAAAAATAATACATTATACTACTCTTCCTCTTATGTCCCTATCTGGGTATTTAAATTCAAATATCGATGGGTCTAATGAAGGATAAATTTGTTTATTTTTCGTTGCCCCAGTAATATCATATGAATTTGGTGAATAACCTGAAGTACCTCCACATAAGTTTTTAAACTCAGTTTTTACTACGGATTGTACTCCTTCTATATTTCCAATTAACATCTCAACCTCACTTATGTTTATTGGCATGTTAAATGTCCATTTATCAATTTCAAAATAATCTTTTATTGCTGTTATACAGTTTGTTAACACTTCTCTTTTATTATAATCTCTATATACTCTTATTTCGAAATCTAAACCAATGTTGATAATAAATCCATCTAAGAGATTTACTCCATCAGTTAACATTCTAAATTCATTAAGATATGTTTTTAGATTTTCTTTTATAGCTCTGTTAAGAGAAGTTAATTTTTTATTTGAATCATATCCTAACACATATAAGTTTACTGCAAACGGATTATTTTTTTCTTTTACATTAGATTTTTTATTCGATAAAAATTTAGATACTTGTTCTTTAATTTGTTTATCAGTATTTTTACCATCAGCTTGTAAGTCCTGTACTAATTTTGAAAATTCATTTAGTGCAGATGGTGAAGCTAATATTGAACCTGGTGAATTATCATCCAATTGACCATCAGCTGCACAAAATGCTTTTGTAATATTACCAAACTTAGGTGGCATAGATAATGCTCTAACTTGATAATCTCTAGATGTTACTGCTCTGTTTTGTGAACCGAAGTTTGCTATAGCATTTTCTCTTATCTCTTCTAATGTTTCTGCTCCTCTACCACCTGTAGCTGGTTGTTCATTATCAACTGCTAATGAATTTTTTACAGTAGAATATAGATTTCTAGCTCCATCATCAAATGCTGATAAATCTTCGTCAAATGATACTTTGGTAATTCTTTGAATTTTATTTTGTTGTACATTTGCTTTAACACCACCACCTACTAAATATTTTACAACCATCGTAGTATTTTTTGGAGATTGTCCATATGATTTAGTAAGTAAAAAGTTAGATGGGTCAAATGATTGACCTAATTTATCAATTGAATTGGTAAGCCCCAAACCAACATTTTTAAATGTAGGAATTAATAGTTCATCATTTTTTCCACCATCACCACTACCAAATTGTATTGTAGTAGAACCATTTGAGTTTGTAATAACTTTAAATCTTCTTGGTGTTTTAATTAATTTAAGAATAGATGCTACTGAATCTCTAAATTGAAATAAATCTTTGTCTTGTGCTTCACTATTAGAGTACTCAACATAAACCATTTCTTGTCCTAAATATGGTACTTGATAATATTTGTTGTTATTACCATCTCTTACATCATAGATTCCTATAACATTATTATCAGGTATATCTATTCTAGCGTATTCATCTTGAGTTGTACCAAATGTGATTTCAATTTGTTTTTCTTCAGCAGAGATAACATCAACATATTTTTTTACTAAATAAAATTTAGGATTATTTGTATCTGAATCTCTTTCATATACAGTTATTTCTCTACCATCTGCATCAGCAAAATCTAACAACTCAGTTGTTCTAAATTGTATTCCATCTGCATCCACTTCCATTCCTTCTTTTACTCTTAGGTAATAATCAGTATCAGGTTCAAATGCTAAATCTCCTGATGATATAGGATTTGTTAATCTTCTTGATGGTATTAATTGGAACACACTTAACTTAGTTGTAGATGGAGATGTTACCTTTGGTTTATATCCCATCATTCTTGCTAATTCAAATATATTTTCTTTATCTTCAGCAGTAGTAATTAAGGATTCTTTAAAAGTATCATCAATATAGTATCCTAATACATCACCAATATAAGATGCCATTTCAATAAACATCATACCTGGCGATGATTCGTTAAAATCATTATATGTTGTTGGAAAATAAGTTTTAGCAAATTCAATTAGATTTGTTCTAAAATCAACAAAATCTTTATTAAGGTATTTTATATCTCTACCTTTATCCTTAAAACTTTTTATTTGATTATTAAGTGCCATATTATTCCTCTACCAAAAATGTTAAAGTATCCAATGTTTGGTCTCCCTCTTGTTTAAATTTTAAAGATACTTTTGCTTGATTATTATCAGTCATTTCTTTAGTTATATCAATATTAATATCTTCTACAATAACATAGGGTAACCATTTTGCTACTGCATCATTTATTGTATTTTCCAAATCCTCTTCAAATTTCTCTGTTGCTGGATTAAATAACAAATCATGTAACCCACTTCCAAAATCTGGCTGAAATATTCTTTCACCTTTTTTTGTAAGTAATAAATTCTTTAGGTTAGAACGAACTTGGTCGAATGTTTTAAAAGATTGTCTAAAGTATCCATCCTCACCTCTTTGTATTGGTAAGGTGATACCTACTGCATAGTTATTAAACTCTTCAGTATCAATTACAATCTTTTTATTCAACTCATAAGCCATTCTATGCTCCTATTCCTTTTCTAGTCATCGCTTTTACAAGCTCTGAATTATCTCTGTTAAGAATCTTATCTAAACCAGGTACTCCAGTTGTTACTCCTAATCCATTTGGTTGTGGAGATGATTGTTGGCCAGCTGGTTGTAATCCCATCTTAGATGCCATTTCTTGTCTGAATGTTTGGATACTACTTTGTCCTACAGGTGTTCCACCACCAGCAGCCGCTACATTGTGTGTACCAAATGTAACTGTTTTATCCATCGTATCAGTCATTCCACTTTGAAGAGTTTCATTAAGTGCCTGATTTAACATAGGGTTCTTAGTATATGTTTGTTTTTCAATAGCTGGTTTAGAAGTTTTTCTATCTTCTTCTAACACTGCGTTTGCTAATGAAAATGCATCAGTTTCTTCTTCTGTATTTGAAACAATATTTTTCATTTTAGCATTTACAGCTTCCTCTAAAATTTTAGGAAAAGTTTTTTTCATAAAAACTTCGTGCTTTTTAGCAACTTCTGCTTCTACTAACGTCTTAATTACTTTTACTAATTTTTTTGAATTCATAATTTTATTGTTTGTTTAATATAAATATACATTAATAATATTTTAGTCGTTAGAATGGGATATTCCAACACCTTTCCCCATTTTTTTCAGGATTTTGTGCTAAATAAAAGTTACCACCTGATTCTATAACATCTCCAGTATTATATACTGAATTTGGACTAAATCTTTTTGGTATTACAGTAGATGGTAGTTCGTTACCTAATGGTTGCCAGTCAGATACTATTGATGTATTTTCATCATCGTCATCATCACCACTACCTATTCTTCCACCAGGTATTACATACATACTCCAAGCTATCACACCAGGTCCTGGTATTGGGGATGGTGCTGATGGATAAAGTGATGTAGTATAAATCATTCCTTTTAAGGTAAGTAAATGTATTTGTGCTGCTAATACAAAAATATCAATAAAGAAGTTTTGTGATAAAACAGGTGGTAGTGGAAATTGTACTACCCACATGCCCGGATTTATACAAATGTTTTGGGATACTATAATATTTTGTATTGCTCCTGGCGCAGGTATCGGTGGGATTGGGAATGGGTTCATAGTCGCTCCAGCCCAATAAGCTTTGATTGCTGGACCTAAATTTTTAATTATAGGTGATAGTGGAACAGGTTTAGGTGGTGATTGGATAGCGAAACATTGAGCAAGTGCAACATTAACTAATTGTTCCATAAGTTGAGGATTTCCTTTTTGTATTGAACATAGGTTAATTCCTTGAATACCTCGTCTCATACACATATCGTATTCAGTAGTAAGTTTTTTGGCAAAGGCTTGTTGTGTAGCTACACCTATAGGATTAGCCATATACCTTTTCATATTGGACTTGAATATACCCCAGCTCATATTAGTCTACAAAGTTTTTCTTACTGAGTATTGTTTTTAATTTTGCAGCGATACTTGCGAATGCTGGTGCATTTACTGGTGGACCTGATGGACCTGCTGGTGTTGGATGATTCATTTTCTGTAATTCCGTACAGAGTTGATTTAATAATTCTACTAAGGTATCACCCAGTACCAATGGTTCTTCATCTGAACCATTACCTAAATGTATTTCACCAGTTTCGGTTGTAATATTGTAATCACTACCATTTGTTATGTAATCCACATCATCATCAACATTAACAATCATCCCACCTTTGTTATCGATAGAAAGTGCGCCATCTGAAATAAATCCGTAATTTCCCTTAGAATAAAAAATCATTTCAGATTCTTTGGATGATATAATTACTCTTCCACTATTAATTAAAATTTGGTCACCTTTTAGTTCAGATGGATAATCTTCAAAAGAAGCCGCAGTTTGTTCAAAATTAGATGAACCACCATCATCAATAATACCTGGCTGATAATCTAATTTAAATTCACCAGATGTCATTGATATTATAGAACCATCTCTGTTTACATCTTCTTCTGCTTGCTCTGCCAATTCTAAGTTAGTTTGAGATAAATCATTTTCTCTATTTCTGATAATAATCGATGGATGTAGTTTTTGTTCAGAATTATTGTATCCGCTTAATCGTATAGATTGACCGAATCTACTTTGCATAATTGTATCACCCTCAAATAATTTTAATGGATGAATATTTTCGTTTTGTGGTTCAAAGTTATCACCAAAACCTGATGATTCATCATTACCCGAATCTTTTTTATTTGATATACCAGTGTTTGAAGTTGATTGATATTCTGATGAGTTTGCTGAATCATCATCACTAAAGGTTCTAAA
>CEVP01015768.1_pt1 | contig 24602 bp, 19 predicted proteins | sample 427071 | NCBI WGS metagenome assembly CEVP01 (sample SAMEA2623808, study PRJEB7988) | marine metagenome | isolation source: saline water (ENVO:00002010), including | reverse complement strand
TAGAGACCGATAGAGCAAAAACACACATTGACAGAAAGACACCCAAAGCCACCCAAAGAAACACACCTAAAGCAAGCCCTCTAAACACCCCTTAAAACCCCTTGCAATAAATATAATATCCAATGCAAGCCAAGCTAGTAATACACCCCTTGTATAATTAGGGACAAAACTAGCCCCATATACATAAAGAACCCCCCTAAGGGGAGCAAAAATTTCCCCATATATGCGTATACCCTTTCAGATTTTTGCACCAAAACTAAGGGCTTTTCGATGGGTACACTTTTTCAAACACATAGTGTACACCTGTCATAAAGAAGGAGATGAATATACCAAACAATGTAACACTCCAATCACCAAACCAAAGTCTAGCTATGAGGGTACAAATAATAATTGATAATATTCTCCAAACTATAACTTTTAAAATCATTGAAAAAAAGACCCCCTGGAGAAAACACACAATCCCCAAGAGGTCACCATATGATTATAACACAAACATTATTACATAAAGTCTTCTTCTTCATCAATGTCATCATCCCACACGATGTCAACCTCATTTTCCGCACTGGGCAATAAACCTTCAGTAATTACCTTTTGGGCTATGTCACAGAGACCTATAGCAGCGAAGCTATTGTTATACTCTACATCACACTCATGGGGTTTTGAAGAAGCCACTATTAGGTAGTTCTCAAAGTGTTCACCAAGGATAGCTTGAGCTTGTTCTATAGGTGTTAATAGTAGTTCTTCTTCTTCATCCATATATTTAAAGTCTCTCAATAGTAATAGTAATAATAAAAACCTATTAACATAGTCGATTATTAGGTTCACTTATTGACACTTTAAGTGTACCATAGGTCTTAATCTAGCCCTCCTATTCCCTCTGTCTTGTAAGTCCTTGATATTGATATGTTTATGACTATCACTTTAAATCCACTTATTAACACTTAGTGAACCTTTATTTCTCTTATAAAATGTGTTCTCAAAATCTAGGAGTTCTGTTTTAATTAGGTCTTGTTTTCGTTCTTTAATCTTTAGGTCAGCATCTTGAGCCATTTGTTCTACCCAATAGCTTACAGCCATAGATAGAGCATCTAATCTATCGTCATGAGTTATAGCACCTCTATCTCTTGTTATACGAGACATTTGGTAGAACAGTTGGTACTTTAGTTGACTTTCAGGTTTATATCCACTGCAACTATCGTAGTCCTTTCGTATTACTTTAGGGTCAACCACGAGTTTATGATTAGCCATTACTGGCTCTAGGGTTTCAATTATTCGTAGTTCTTTTTGTTTAGAATGACGGACTTCTTCGATAGAGCAGGGATAAACCTTATTAAGTATGGGTCTGAGTAGTTCTACGAACATACCATCGCCAAAATTGGATTCTATTATGATAGCATTAACATTGTGTTCTTTAGCTATCATGGTTAAATTCTTTAGGGTAGTCTCATCATAGCCACCGCTTAGACCACCAGCTTCAGGCACGAATAGTGTACCATTGAGCATCTTAACGACTGCGTAACCGGTTTCGTCTTTACCACGACCTGATGGGTCAATACTAAGAACACTACCAGTGAACTTGATGTGGTCACCTACAGTGGTCATAGGTCGATAATATCTATCCCCTGAGAGTCCTACATTAGGAACACTACCATCGTACTCAAGGTCAGGTGAAGCAGCCCACACGAGTTTCTCAGGTGCTACCTCGTTATCTATAGGTGTAACGATAAGGTCGCTAAGTTTCAGTGGGTATCTATCGACATCACTTAGGCGAGCATCGAGCATGAACTGCATAGCAAACCCAGCAGAGCCATAGGATATTTGGCGTTCTCTTAGGTCTATGTTAGAAAATCTTAGGGGTTCGGTTGTATCGCCTTCTTTCTCGGTATCCACACAAAGGGGGCTGACAGTGCCGTTATAGGCTAGTTCGTTCTTACTAGGGGTGATGTATTGGGAAGTCCACACACGAGTCTTGTAGCCCCTCTCAGATAGCTTATAATAGATTGTGTCCTCACACTGAGGTGTACCTAGAACTAATACCTTAGAGTCATCGTTGGGTTTTAGGATAGCGTCGAACTCTTTTATTTGTTCTGATAGCTTATCTCGCATTGTTTGTGTAGCACTATTGTTGGGTACTTCCACATCGTCTGCGACTATGATGTCTGCACGAGAACCAGTTAGCTGTGATGTAACTCCAAGCGATTTGACTGAGGGTGCGTGACTAGCTGGGGCAAGTCCAACATCGAAGGAGATTTTAGAAAACCTTTGAGTAGCTTTAGGTCTGAGGTGTTCGAGAATGTCAAGTTCATGGATAATCCTAAGCGTAAATGTAGAGAAATCGTCTGCTCTAGTTTTTGAAGCCGAGACGACAAGTATGTTCTTGCTTGGGTCGAGGAGCAGTTGGTGTACAACGAAAGCAGAGCATATCCACGATTTTCCAACTCCTCGGAAACCTTGTATAATAGCTCTGCGGTCTCCTGATTGCATAAAGGTAGCAATCTCATATTGGATAGGGGTTGGGTCAGGAAGATTAAGTTCTTTCCATACAATATAAAGGAAGTTTCTAAAATCCTTTAACTGTTCAGGGACTTCCATTGTTATTCGTTATAAGCTCGTATTACCTGGTCTACAGCTTCATCTTTAAATGGTAAGACTTTTACTAGCTCATTCATAGGATTATCGTTAGTTACTGTAGCGGATATGTTATTGTCCTTTAACATCTGACGAGCAGCGTTAAGGTCACTTGGGGTTGCATTACCACTCTTAATGCGAAGTATGAACTCGTCAATAAGAATATCCTGTAAGTTGTTAAGTTTTAAAGATTTATCACTCATTATTGTTTAATTCCTTTATGATTTTAACGACTAAATATATGAACGAAGCTAGACCAACAAAGATAGCTACGATTATATTTACATCTGCTAGAGTAAGAGTGCCGAGGATACCTATGAAACCGACAAGAGAGGGGAAGTGTTGTGATTCCATTTTATGCGATTTGGTATGAGCCTGTTAAGTATATATTTGCTACACTACCTGCACTTTGTAAGTCACTATCTACTACTCCTTCGCCTGTTCCTCCATTATTCCACGCTAGAATTATGCGTGTTGAGTTAGGATTTATCCAAGCATTAGGGGAAATAAAAGTGTCTTTAGTAACATTATTATACCATTGTCCAACAGTAACGGACGCTGCATATCTACCACTATTTGCATTTGAAGATGTATAAGGAAGACCACTTACAAACACTTGAACATCCTGTTCTCCTGTCATGCTATATTGCAAATAAATGTCAAACGATACTCGATTTCCTATTTTAGTGTAATAACCTCTTTGGTGACTATAACCTACTGTTCCCATAGTTGCATCGGCAGTTATAGCAGGTGTAAATGTTCCTTCTCTATAAAAATGATTAGCGTCTGTACCTGAAGGTATCTGAACTATGCCTGTAGTTGTTAGGTTAGTAACACTTGTAGTTCCACCTAGAGTTATATTCTGAACTCCTGTAGTCAAAGTTCCTACTGCCCCTGCATCCTCAGACACTTCTTGTGCAACATACAGTCCTTGGCTGTAAGCAGTATCAAGGTCACTCTCAGCCAATCTTGCACCTGCCTGGAAGTCTATTATCTGTTGACTTGTGGTTGCACGATAGATGCGAACCGTTGAGTAAGAACCAGAAGTTGGTGTAGCACTCAAGGTTACTGTTGTAGTTCCTCTTGCGGAGACTGTTAGTTCTGTCCATGTACTACCATTTAATCCTTTTGCTCGGATGTCATTGATACTTAGGAACTTAGAGGGGGCAGTGAAGGTAGTCTGACCGAGACCATTTGTTCCACTGCCTGCGGTTGTATATTCAACATAGGAGTTTGCCATTGTATTAGGGGGTTAAAATTATAAAGGTTTTGGAAAGTTGATTTCATTAACAACTTTGTTTGTTTCAATTAGTGTTTGTAGTTTTTCATCTTTGTCATTTACAAAGCGTGAAAGGAATGAAGTATCACTTAGCATTTCAGCTTTTACTTGGTTGTAGTAACTATTAATCATTGACTTCATTGCCACTAATCCTTGGTTCTTACTACTCTCACCATTATCTATGGTAAGACCATAAAGCTCGAAGAATGAGGGGCTTGTTACAAACTCGTTTACTTTCTCAACAATATCTGTTTGCTGTAATCTAAGGGCAAAGTGTTGATGTAAAGTTCTACCATCTTCATCAATAAAACTAGACATATCTTGCCCTCTAGGTATTCCATCTAAACTCTTTGGTAGGTCAGCTTGCAACACTGCATCGTGGTCAGAAGCAATGCGTTCTTGATAGGGTTGATATTTTATTTCTTTGTCTGTTGCGAAACGATTTATAGTGTGACCCCAAGTTTTCGTACTTTCTTTGAATTGACCTAGTATATCCACTCTTCTATTTGGAGGGGCAATACCAAAGATATGGTAAATACTTCTGTCAGCAAACGAGCCACCTCGTAAGTCAGCCATAGAATCTCCACTTGTAATCTTTCTTACAATCTTTTTAACTTGTGAAGGTATTGGTATATAACTACTTACAACTTCAGAAACCGATGCTTCAAAGTCATGGTTTTCTCTAAAGATATTCTGAACATCTTTAACACCTTGAGCTAAAGGTAAGTCAGCCATGGTAGCTGCTGCTGAGTTCAACATAACTTGTAGCTCACCCATCTTTTTAGAAACCTGTCCTTGCTCTCTAGCTCGCATAAAATTACCAGCATCGGCTGCAAGTGCCATTAATAAGTTTACTGGTACTGCTGCTCTGTAATCCATACCAAACATTTTGTATGCACCTTTGTTTGGGTTCTTTCGTTTTTGGTCAGCAGTCATCCAAGCATTAGTACCTGTAGCGTGTCCATAGTAACCAGCTATAAAAGCTGCTGAACCAAAACTTGCTTGAACAATAACATCAGTAAGAACCTCTTTGTTGTGTCTTACTCTTCGTCCTTCAGCTATTCGTATTCTTTCTTTGAGTTGTCTAACTTGGGTAGCAGCTTGGTTAGCTTGTTTAGTCTGACCACGCTTCATTCTATTTTTAACTAGAATTTTAAACTTACCTTCTTCTATTTCAAGTCTACGGATAATGTCATCGTATGGGTTTACCAAAAATCCTAAACCTCTAAGAGGGTTCGCTGTTTTAACCATTCGAGATACACTTCGGACACCCACAGCGTAGAAAGGCATAAGTGCTTCAAGGGCTGAACCAATTAGATTTCCAACTTTTGTGGAGTCATCGTTTAGAACTTTTGTGATAGGTCGAACTAATATTTCTTCAGTAAAGTTTCTTGCTACATCTTGTACATTATCAGTACGAGCAGTCATAAGTAGAGCTTCATCAATGTATCTATTACCATCAGCAAGTTCTTCGATGTCACCAAGAATACCTAAACCATTCTTATCTTTAGTCCAGGCATCCATAATTTTATCAGCTTCTTCTCTATAGTTTGCACTATTAGGATTAGCCAAGATTGCTTTCTTAGTTGCTTCAGCACGAGCGTTAGCAAACCGAAGTTGTCTTTTGAAACCAGCGTCAGTAGCCATAATTGCTCTAGCCCCAAGCGACATAAACTCCATGAACTTACCAAGTCTTAGTTTTTCTTTAATCCAATTAACTGTTGCTTCTTGACCGATAGACGCTTCTCTTGCTCTTGCAGAAGCATCTCTCATAATCTTTGCAGTACCAGTAGGTAAGATATTTCTACTTACAAAAGTCTCATCATCAAAGCGTGTAGCTGAATTGTAGTTAGGGTCACGCCCTTCTTTAAATGTTCTTTGAGCGTGTTTGAATAATTGACCAAAACTATTCTTATCTGTTAAGAATTTAAATCCTTCTAAGTACGCTTCAAAATCAGCAAGAGCTAATCTTTGTGTAGTGTTATCTTTTCCTAATGCCATTATTTTTGAAGCATAGGCTCTAGGAAATAACTTCACTAATTCAAATAATCCTGTAGGAACAGCAGCTTGGGCTGAAGTCAACGAATTAACCATAGCTAACTTACGAAGCATACGAACAGTTCTAAGTCCTTTGAAGAAAGGTCTTATCGCTTCCATTTCTGCTTCACGAGCTACATAACTATATATCTCTTCAAATAGTTCAGCGTTCTGTTGTTGTTGAGCTAATCTATTTTCGTCATCAACTATTTTCTTTAATCGTTGTCTAAACAATCTTTTAGCAGCAGTTATTTGATTTTTAAGGTCATCAAGTTTTGGATTAAGAACAGGGGCTTTCTCTTTCTTCTTACCAGTAACTTCTGCTTTCATTTCAGAAGGTACATCACGCTCTGAAACTTTAGCTAGTCTAGCTGCTTCGTTTTGTAACTCGACAATCTTGTCAGCTTCTCTTTTGTATTTCTTAGCACGAGCTATACTTGCTTTTAACGCTTTTACTTTAGGGTCTTCATCAATCTTTTTCTTTTGACCCCTTTGCTTCATAGTAAGTTTCTTACCACCAAGGTTGGGGTATAAACTTTCTAGTTGTTCTTGAAGTTTAGCAATACGCTTTTCTAATGACTTAGATACACCATCTACTGTATCTGTAGCGTCTTTACTATCAATTCCTTCTGCCTTTCCTGGTGTCTCTTTTTTAACTACAGGAGGAGTATCATCTTTAGCAGTTAGGGGAGGGGTATCGTCTTTTTTAGCTACAAACTTTCTTGCTTCAGTAATGAACTCATCATCAGTCTTACCTAGCATACCTTCTGCTCTTTTCTTAATTTGATAAAGAGATTCTGCTGTAAGCTCAGTAGCTTGTGAGAAAGTCGAGTTAGCAGTTGGTGATAGGTCTTTGTTATTGATGCGAACAACACGACCACCGAGTGCATTTAAACGCCCATAGATGCCATTTAATAATTTTATTTGAATATCTACCTTATCTATAAGAGTGGTAAGTTTTTCAGGAGTGATGTTATCAGGATTCTTGCCAATATCATCTAAGATATTCTCCATATCAAAATCAGCATTGTCGTAGATGCGTCTTGTTTTATCAACAAGTGTTTCAGCAACGATAGACTCTTCTCCATCAACGACTGCCTTTTGATAAGTAGCTTCAAAGTCTTCTAGTAAGTCATCTACTTGTGTAGCAGTCAAACCTTCTGTAGGTGTGTCTGCAATATTTTTAGCTTGCTTACCTTTAAATTTTATCTGTACACCATCAGCAACATTCTCACCTGTTCGTGATACAATATCTACTTGGTCACTTCGTTTATCAAATTCTTTTAAAACTTTTCTACTAACTGGTTCTACATTACCTGATAAGTTGTTTTTATTAACATAACCAAAATCATGGTCATAAATAGTATCAACTAAACCTTGTCCTTTTATTAAGTTACCATCAGCATCTTTAGCTGCAATTTGGTCAAAAGTTATTTCACCATCTTTGATTATACGCTCAACACGACCAACTTGTTTGTTAGTTTTGTTATCGATAATTAAATATCTATTAGGGTCGTCTGCACCTACTGGTTTAATACTAAAGTCTCTAGTTTCATTTAGATGTTTATTTAAGCTACTCCAATAGTCATCGATAGTTCCTGGTGTAGTAGGGGCATCTATTCCGAAGTCTTTATTGAATTGAATTACTTTTTCAACAGATTCAAAATATTCCTTGTTATTATCCCTCGCTGCAAGAATTTCGTTTATATCTTTAGTTGGTTTCCCTTCTTTATTTTTAAAGGTATAACCCTTATATTTTATATCCTCTTCGATAAATTCTTCGAGTTTATTTTTAGGTACTAAATTAGCCCCTTTTCTAATTTTCCGCTCAAGTCCCCCTCCAAATTTTGTTTCATTAATGGGTTTAATTCCTGTTAAATCGACTATTAACTCACCTTCACTATCAATAGTATCTTGTATATCTTGAATACTTACTTTGTTTCGTTTTCCTTTTATTGACTTTTGGTTAAGTGTTTTAATAGCTTCATCGCCCAATAACTTAACATCGGCTACAACATTTTCGACAGGTACATCATAAGCCCTAAATACTCTTTGACCTGTTGTTGTTCCTTTATTAGAAATTAACGCTTCAGGCATTGAACCATCTAAGGCTCTAACAGTTGATGGGTTTAAAGTAACACTTACAACCTCATCAGGTCGCATTTTGCCCCCATCACCTAGAGTATAAACACGATAAACTCGTACAGTATCCCCATGATTTTTTCTTACATTGACGATAGATGCTTCTTTTAATTTAGGGTTTTTATTTACGACATTCTTAATATTGCCTGTACCTGTTTCGATTTCACTAAGAAAAGTTCTAGCACTTTGTTTTGTAAATTTAATAGGTGTAGTAGCTGTTTCTTCGAGAGGTAGTCTTTCGGCTTGTTTTACTTCACCTTGAGGAGTTACTTCTTGTGTAGCAGCAACTTCACTTGAAGATTTTGACTTTAGCTCCATATCGTTGACTATCTCAAGGACACCATTTAATTCACTTTTCTTTAGTCTAAGTTTACGCTTCTTATTAGCTAAAGCTCTTCGATTTGTTTTAGAGGTGGCTTTGATATTAAGTTGAGCATCTATCTCAGCTATTTGGTCAGATACACTTTTCTTAACTCTAGAGTACATAGTAGATTCTTGGCTTCTACCCCATGCCCCTGTCTTTGACCACATACCAAGAACAGAGTTGAGTGTGCCACCAACGCCACCTGAAATGAGATAATCATATACATCACGATTTTCTCTTTCATTTAACATCAATCCTATTTCTTGACGAAACGCAGATTCTGTTAGACCAAGAACAGCACCACTTATAAATTTATTTGTACCATTGACAAAGAACTCACGCCCTTTCCATGCTTTTAAATCAACCAACCCATCATTTAACTTAAATTGATTGGGCATTAGTTTTTGTCCTATTTTAGCAGCTTCAAAAGTCTTTTCTACTGGTGCAGCAATAACACCAAATAAAGCAGCAGACATACCTTCACTTGCATAGTATTGGTCTTGAACTCCAAATGCTTGTCTTACTTTTTGCCCTGCAAAGTTTGATACAGTCCATATACCAGCTTCAGCTATACCATAACCTGCAATCTGTGCAGCAGCACCCCAAGGTGTAAAAGATTTACCAGCAGTTGCTGTGTTAGCTGCTTGAATACCTCTAAAGATATTCATAGCGTACTTAGTGTTTCTTAATGAATTTAAGTATCGTTTACCTGTTTTTAGTTTATGAGAAGCATAAAGTCCTCCACCTAATTCAACAGCTATACTTCCACCTAAGGCAGCGTAGTTAGTATCGTGTTCGATTTCGGCTGCTTGCTCGTTTAGAGAGTTCTTGTAAGCAATAACTTCAGCAGGAATATAATCTAAATTATAATCTGTTTTAGGAGTATTTAGTTGCTCTTTTCTTTTATCAAAGAAAGTTTGAGAGTCTATTAGTTGTGTCATGGATTAAGTAATAAATCAGATTGTACTGTTCTAAAGTAATCAAAAGATTCTATATCGGTAATTCCAAAAGAAACCATTGTTTCAAATGTTTCAGTTTCCTCGTCATTTAAATCTACATCCTCAGTTATCTTTTCAAGAACCTCACCGAAGTTATCAGTTATTGATACAAATTCTTCAGGAGTTCCAAACAGTCTAACTTCAGCAAGTCTTAGCTTTGTTCTTTCTAAATCAGATGCAGCCAAGGTATCAAAGCTAGGATAACCATAAGCTAACATAGTGGCAGTCAGAGCTTGTGTATCATTAGCTGCTCTCATGTCAGTGTATGCTTTATCAAAGTAGTCAGTAAGGGTTGGTATGTTTGCTCGGAAGCCATCTTTAATAAACTTGTTTAATTTATTCAGATGCTCATAGTCTCCAGTTGTTTGTTCAACACCTGTTTCTATTTTACCTCCAATAGTACCTGCTTGTGGGGCTTTTCTATTTAGAACATCCTCTCTGTCTCCAGGTCTTGAAGGTAGTCCTAAACCTTCCTTTACTTTAATATCACCATACTTTATTGATTTTTCAAAGATTGACTCACCTTCAAATATCATTCTTTCAACAGCAATATTTTCTTTTAACAACTCATTCAAACGAGTAGTAATCAATTCATTTCTTTTATTGATGTCAGGTTCATTTACTAAAGTTGTTGCATACTCTTTTATTTCTCTTTGTACCTCCATTGTAATTTGTACAGCAGAGACACTAGCACTATCAGAAAACTCAGACGCTCTTAATCCTGAATCCACAGATAAGAATGCTTCATCTATCATATTCTTAACGAATGTTGGTTTAAGATTTTCGTAAGCAGGTATTGTATCAAGGAAGTCAGTTTGATGGGCTTCATTATACGCTGATAAAATACTGTCAGGGATATATTTAATATCGCCATAGCCATTTGAAGTCATAAAGTTTTTAGCAGATAAGTCAGGAAAATCTTTAAATGCTTTTGACGCTGCACCTTCGAGTTGTGATAACTCTTCATCACTAATACCAGTAAATGCTCTAGGGCTAAGATTATTTAAATCTCCTAAACTATTAAGAATATTATCACCTGACAAGGCGTAAACATCCATGGTGAAATCAGACGCATCAGCACTTGTACCTATCTCTTGTAGTTTCAATCGTAGTAAGTTTGCTCTATCTCGCCCATTATCTAAATTAGATAGTTCTTGTATAAACTCTTCAATACCAGCAACTTGTGGGTCTAATCTTGTCAATAATTGTTTGACAGAATTTTCTTCTACTTCTGACAACTCACCATTATTTCCATACATTGTTTGAGCAGTAGAAGCATACAGTCCTGCTATTCTTGCAGATGCTTGATTAATAGTGGTGGTGCTTGTAGAGTCTCTATCGTCTTGTATTCCTTCAAGAAGATTTGATAATTTAGTTCGTTCTTCACCTGATACTTTAGCACCTTTATAGAACTGGTAATCAAGAGCAGCTTGTACCACTTCAGCAGCTTTTGTATGTTGTCCTTTATTTCTAAGCTCAGTACCGATTGCAAAGGTATTAGTTACAAATTCTTCTTTTGCTTTTTTATTATCAACATCACCTATAGATTTAATATCATCAAGGTATACTTTAAATGCTGTTGAGGGGTCTACACCTTCTTTGATTTGGTCAGAAAGATGTGAACCTTTTATATCTAAAGCATAATTAATTTTATTGGTTTCATACATCTCAGTAGTCGCCCCAATAACCTTAGTCATAACTTGGTCGCCAAACGCATTGATAGCTAACACACGATTAGGATTTTTACCGAACTGACTTTTAAGCTCTTCTATTAATGTATTTTTCTCAGTGGTAATTGCGTCATCAAACCCTTGGTCACTTTCATATTGTGCTGGGTTGTTAGCTAAGTTAGTAAATCTTTTAGTAATACTTTTTTGATTACGAACAAAGTAATCTTTGACAAGTTCTTCTTGGAACGCTTTATCATATCCTAACCATTTAGATATAGTTTTGTCGTCAGCCATTGCAGCATCTCTTTCGTCAGAACTAAGTTGTGAGAAGTCCTCAAGGGCTTGTGCTTGCCCTATGTTCTTCATCTGCCCCATGACTTGTGGTACTTGATTAAGAGCATTAGCAAAGTTCAACGCTTGGTTAGTTCTAGGCATTGCTTGAACAACTGTAGAGCTACCTCTAGCTTGTTGAACAGTGGGAGATAAGGTAATCTCTGAAGGGTCGTAGCTGACTTGTACTCTATCGTCAGAACCTCCGAGAAGTGATTTTAAAGTTTGTTTCTTAGCCATTATTTAAGTGCTTGATATGTTGAAAGACCTGTTTTAGTTCCACCGACTAACGCACTTGCGTAGTCTACTTCTTCGATTGGTTTATTGATACGGAGCATATTATTAGTAAAGCCTAGTCCTGAGTCTCTAAGTGCAAGCTCTCTTCGTACATCAAGCATTTGTGATTGTGTTGCTATTGATTGATTGTACATCGCTTCTTTACGAGATAGGTCTTGCTTGAGTGCATCCACGCTAATACCTGAGACACCAGCTTCGAGTGCTGATACTTTAGCAGTAGCTTGTGCTTCCATAGCTTTCTTTTTGTTAGCTTGTAACTTCTGAGCTAATGCTAGTTGCTCTTGTGCTTGTTGTGTACGCAGTGATGATACTTCATTTAGGTATCTCTGACGCTCAACCTTAGATGCGTTCTCTTGAACTTTTCGTTGGGTTTTGGCTTGTATCTGCTGACCTCTTATTTGAAGTCCTGCTGAAGCTAAACCGAGACCTACCGATGCGGTGGTAGCGGCTGTCATGCCTAATGCTGCTATAGGGACACACATAATTATTTATTTCTGTAAGTTATTATAAATTCGTAAAAGGGATGATTAGTAAAATAGAGTTTTCGGATAAACTTAGCCCCACAGAATTTAAGCCATCTAATAGCTGTTTGATTTTCTGTATGAACATAGTTAAAAGTTGCTCCATAAGGTTTCGTTAATGATTGAGTTATTTTTCTTGATGCTTTTAGAAATGAGTAAGATGCTTCTTGTACTTGGTCAGTACCTAACATCCATATATAAGCCATATCTAATATCTGACCTACTCCTAACATAGCGATAGGATTATCATTCTTATCAATAATACTAAGCGTAATATCGTCTTGTGCATAGGCTTGTCTAAGGGCTGACTCAGGAGTCTTCCCCATACACATCACTTCTATTTGGTCTGCTTCACGCATAGACGAAGCGATTACATCAATATGGCTTTCTTGTGCCTTTATTAATCTGTAGTTACCTTGCTGGTAAACTAAATTAGAATCTTCTTGAGCGTTGGTGGGCATTTACTTCAAATTCAGCACTCTGAAAATTACTAGGTAATGCAGAGCTATTCTCAATCGTAATGGTAGTATCCTCTGAGTTAGAGAACACAGGAACTCTAAAGAACCCATCGTCAAGTTGCAAGGCGATATTGGTTGTATTGATTATATTTGGATTGAAAGTATTGAGGTAAGTGTCTCTATGTAAAGGAGTTACCTTAACATCAAAGTGAGCAGTATTGTTATAGAACACTGCACAGTTCTTAATCATCATAGAACCACCTGCTGAAGGTGTCTTAGTTTGACCTGATGCTTGCTTAAATAACTGCTTAGAAAAAGTGTATGTCATTGTGTAAGGTATTCCTACCCAAACACTTGTAGCACCTGAAGAACTTAAAGCTCCATTCGTAAGTGTAACTGTAGCTCCACTATTAGTTGAAGGTATTAAAGCTCCATCTGTAGTATATACCTTTACTGCATTATCAGCAGGAGTATAGAAACTAGATAAATCGATAGTAGTAGCTCCTGAAGCAACAGATACAGACCTTCTCATGTCTAAGTAAGTATTGTGACTTACTCCATCATCTTTAAGTCCTGCATCAAAAGGCATCTTTAATAGATGTGTCTCTGTGCCTTTTGCTAATACAATAAATAAATCTGACTTAGAGAAACTAATACCTCGTATCTCTCCATCTAAAGTAAACTTAAACCAAGAGCTAAGTAGTTTCTTTTGTCCGTTAAAGAAGAAACGATATACAAATATAGAGCCTTTGTCTTCTTGGCTAACCATAGCTAGTGCATCTTCGGTAGATGAACCAGCAAACATAAATAAATCTTTAGGTATGTAGGTAGGTATATGCTCACTAATTTCTGTGGAGTCATACACATCTGTACTAGCATTAACAGTGTACTCACGCACTCCTGTAAAGCTCCCACCCTCAAAAGGGAAATACATATAAGCCCCCAATGGTATAGGGTTTACTGATGATGCTGAGTCAAAGTTTGTTACAGGTGTAACTGAAATAGTTTTAGGAGTAAGTAAGTCTCCACCCTTTAAAACAAACTGAGAGTTCTCAGAGAATAAAATAAGATTCTCTTGGAAACCTGTAGCTGATTTTAAGTTTGTAACTTTCTGACTAGACACCTGGACATCAATAGGGTCACTATCAAGGAGAGTTGTGATTGTAGTCCTGAAGAAATTATAAGGTTCACCAGCTTCGGACATAATAACTTTATCTTCTGATAGGAAACCCAAGCGGTTCTTAAAGAAGAAAATATTACTTATTGTTCTTGGTGTATTAGCATCAGGTGAAACAAAAGAGGGTTGTGGATTAGTGTCGTCATCACCTACTTGCCTTGCTGTGTAGGTTGCTTCAGCTAATGTAAAAGTATTAGGAGCAGTACAAACTAACTTATGGGGTAGCGTAGCGTTATCAACTCCTTCTGAAATGCCAAAACCTACAGTCTCAGTGTATGTACCTTCACCATAAGTTGAACCATTTACTGTTTCAAATTTAACATAATAATCATCTTCATTTATTTCAGCACTTCCTCGTACCTTTATACGAAAGCCATTTTTATTATGAGTGGGTAAATCTGTTATACTAGGAACTTCTTTATAAGCTGCTGACAGTGCAGTGTTTGCCAGTGAGTCTTCGGTTCTTAATCTAAAATCTGTCCCTGAACCACCAAGTGTAAGATAAATATTATTTTGGTTTACAACAGGTGTTCCGAAATAAGTATCCCAACCACCAGTAGAATATTCATCATGATTAGTATTTTCAAATTCAGTATGGGCGTGTGAAGAAGAACTCGTACCCATAAGAAGATGTAATGCTCTTGAAATTGCATTGGAGTTAGAGTTTTTTGAATTACTAGATGCTGAATTACCTGACCTAAACCAAGCGTGTTTAGTGGCTGTCACTGCACCATTAGCAGCTAACACATCAGCAGTGGCTTTATACTCTCTTTCAAAATCGCCTTGCTTAACAGTAAAAATTCCAAATTTCTCTAACACACTTGTATTGCTAGAACTAGCATTTACAGTCTTAGTTGTATTTAATAAGAAGGTTGTATCGCCTACAGTAAGAGCTTTTAGGTCTTGTCTAGGCGTAGCGGAATAAAGATAGCTCGACCCTGATGCAGTATATGAAGATGCACTATTAATAGAACAAGGAGTGCCATCTAAATTAAATACTTTAATAGTAGCCCCCTCATGAATAACCACATACTTCTCATCATCACTTCTATCAACAAAGTGAACAAACGAGTTACTCGATATAGCAGAAGATACTATCTTAGCTAAGTGTTGAGTATTAGGTCTTTTACTTAATCCATCTACAACAGAACTGATAGCGTTTGTTTGCTCTTCACACTGACCTTCAAATCTAACAGAGTCAGGTTGTTGAGAAACACCACCAATAAGGTTGGGGAGAGAAGTATTTAATAATGCCATTATCTATCGTAGTTACGATTAATTCCTATTCTGTAAGATACATCATCGTTGTCAAACATACTCCTATCTGAAGTACGCCCATCAGCTTCTTGTAAGTTAGCCCTAGCGTTGTATTCATCACGAGCAATTAGAGCTTCAAGTTCTTTAGAACCTATGATACGACCTTGGAATATTCTTGATGCCTTGAGTGTAATATATCTACGAGCTACTTCAGGTAAGCTATCCCAGGTAAGTAAACGAATTTGATTAACTGTTACATCTTTAGTAAAGGTTGTAGTGTTGTTCTTTCTATCAAATAAAGAAGAACCACGCTGAACAATATCTAAAGAGGAATCTACTGGGTCAAACTGAATAATGTCGCTAGTTAAAGTAATAGCTCCATCTACAGGTGTATATTTAACCTCTATCTCTGTATTGAAATGCCAACCTTCGGATTGAACTTCGTTTGATATTTCATCTAGTACATTAATAGCTGTTGATACCGATACTGGTAAATTAGCATTACTTATGCTATTCACTGGTGCTTCACCAATATGACCTAGCATAGAATTGATTGCTTTTAATTTTTGAGTTGTTGTCATTATATTTCCATCGTTAGAAGTTGAACCTGAACTACTACTACTACTTGAACTAGAAGGAGTTACATAAGTCTCTGTAGGATAGGAGATTGTAGTATCAGAAATTTGAGATGTATCGTAATTCAACGCAGGATTAACATAAGTAATCTTTAGGTTTGAGTTCTGCGATGTGTGGTGGTGCATATAGTCTCTGTCACCATAGTCACCTTTAGAATTATCAGGTTGTACTACCTTATCACTAAGGGTAACGCTTGAGACTGCTATATCTCTAAAATATTTTCGTAGTTGTGCAGGGGTAGTTGTAGGGTACTTAGATAATACTAACGCTGCAAACCCACCTAGAATAGGGGCTGAAAACGAAGTCCCATTTAAATTTGAACCATTTGTAGATGCGTGTTGTCCAGCGTCATCCTTTGGTATTAGTGTGCTAAGATTAGAACCTGCTACATAACAATCTACTCTAGTACCTCTGTTTGAAGTTGGGTTTGTAAATTCACCTTGATAAGGGCAAACTTCTTTGAAAGGCACTGTATCTGATATGGTGGTGTTACCATCATTAAACCAGCTATGTAGATTACCAACAGTAATACTATGGTTAGTATCGAAGGTTGCTCTGTTATAAAAAGAACTTGAAGGAAGATTATTATATACTCTAAGAATAGCGTTATTATAATCAATACCACCTGAAGCATCTAACTTATGTTTTGCATTACCAGCACTAACAACATGATGTACACCAGCAGCAGTCATCTCATTAATCAAAGCTGTATCAGCAGCCCTGTAATGTCTATATTGATTGTGGTTGTGAAAACCTGTTTCATAAGAAGTATTTTCGCCACTATCTGTAGCTGAACCTAAAGAACGACCTCCGTTGAGGGTTCTGTACCTATTACCTCTAAAGTCTATATATTTTAAATTTTCAAATGCTTCATTATCACCAAATGAATTAATTACCAAGGTAGGGCGACTATTCCCTTTTTGTTGATGAAATAGTTTTGGAAGTACCCAATAGGTTGTAGAATGAGTAACTTGTGAGCGAGGTATAATGTATATATTGGATTTAGATGCTGCACCATAATCATTAGCACAAGCACATTTAACAACTGCTTCAGAGTGTTCGCTTCTTGCAGCAGATGTACTATAATCTATAGTTGTATTAAATGTACCACCAAAAGTGGGCTGAGTAGGAAAACCTGTAATTACAGAGCTATAATATGTAATATCGTATGGGTGTGTAGAACCCCCAACAGTTGAAGGAGTAGCAGTATTAGGAAAAGTATAATTTATACGAAACTGAGTTGTTGTATTAGCTCCTGCGTAATTACCAAGTGCAGCTACAGTATGTGTACCATTAATATCAGGAGAACCTGCTTTAATATACTCATCTGAACCAATAGAAAAAGGAGCAGTTTCAATACCACTTAAAGTTACAGTGTCACCAACAGAAAGACTATGAGAAGTTGCACAGGCAACAAGAATTGTATTATCAGTTTCAGCACCATTAAATACATAACTATTTACACGACCTTTTATAGAACTTGCTACTACAGGTTCAGTAGGTAAGCTGTTAAGAGTATTCCATTGAAATTGTTGGATGCGACTTGAGCCATCTGCATTATTATACTCAGTGTTACCAGTATAAATCATACTTGATGTGATAAAAATAATATCTACATCTTCTCCTTGCCCATGATTGTCGTCATAAGTGTATGTGTAAGATTGTGTAGCTGTTGAGTTAAAGTCTGCTAAGGAAGTAAAGGGATTACTGTCGTTAGTATGTCTTATCAATCCCCAATTCCCCATACTAAGATTATGAGCATTTGTAGCGTGTAACCGACTCTTTCTTACTGTGTTGATAGTTCTTGTAGCCATATTAGTCGTCTGTTACTTGGGTGCGATTAATCTCTATATATTGAGTTGCTTCGTCTTGATTATGTTTATGTATATCCTCTTCAGTAAGAGATGCTTGAAACACTCTGTCACTTGAAAGTAAGGGATTAACTACATTTTTAAATTTAGGTAAAACATCTTCTTTGTCAAAACCTTCGTTGACAACGATATTACATAAATATGTTTGCGTACTCATTATTTCTTTTTAGGAAAGCCCTTCTTCATATTGTCGTATGACTTCTTGGAGACAGTGGATTTTTTTTTAGAGCGACTAATACCTAGTCTTTTTCTTCTGTTGATATTTTCGTATAAGGACATAATTTAACATTTCCATCGTTTAAGGGCTAAAGCTTTGCGAGTAGGTCTACCTTTAGAATCTTTCATAGCTCCTTTAACACCTGACATCCTAGCACAGAAGCTACGCTTTCTAGCTCCGCCACCAGGTTGTGGGGCTTTAAGATTAGAACCTGTCTTCTTGTTGTAGTAGTCACGACCTTTCTTGGTCAGTCCACCTTTCTTAGACTTATGTTCTTTTCGTAATGATACACCTTTTCTTTTCATAAAATAAAAAAAAAGCCCCCCAAGGGATTACCAAGGAGGGCTTAGAGTTAAGAATGTTTATGCAGGAAGAATCTTCACTGAACACTCAGGGCGTAGTACACCATGTCCCATTGCATATTTAGCAACGAATAATGTACCTTGACGCTCGATTTGGTACTCAGACTCAGTAGCTAAGTCAAGTAACTTAACAGTACCAATAGCTTCTTTAGTACCAACAAGGATACCATGTTCACCACTGTTGTTAAGTGCAGAGAAGTCACCATTGTAACCTACTCCACTTCCACCGAATACATCATTGTTTGATGAACCATCATCATTGTCAGCACTTGACTGGTCAACTGAGATGTTTCCTTCAGCAATGATTTCAGCGAAGTTATTACTTTTCTTGAGTTGGATACCTGCGACTTCAACGATTGTGCCTTTAGTAACATCAGCAGAACCATTTGAGGTGTCTTTGTTGATTGCAATATTATCAGCAGTCAATAGTTTGTAGTATTGAGCAGGAGTAACGATAGCGTAACGACCTTCACTTGGAGCGTCTACTTCGTCTAACTTAGTAGCAGCAGTATATAATGCGTCAATGATACCAGCAGCAGTAGTTGTGTTAGCAGCAGAGATTGTGTTACCACCAGCTTGAGGAGCAGATGCACCTGTACCAGCAGCAGCAAATAGAGTCTTCATTGTAGCAATGTCGAATCTTTTAGCTAGAGCTTTACCAAGTTCAGCAGCGTATATTGAGCGAACATCGTAATGTTGCTTTAATTCATCAATGTTAGCAATGAATGTAGATGATACAAGAACATCATCGATAGTGATGACACGCTCGTTCATTCCAATAGAGCTTAACATTGAGTTACCTGAGTCAGCGATGTTGACACCAGGTGTATGATATTTAGCAGTAGCGATTCCTGAAACAGGGAACTGAGCAGACTTACCACTTGAGATAGTTCTCATTAAGTGTAGGTCTTTCATGACATTGTTTTGCTCAAAAGCAGTCAAGATTTCTCCTGAGAAGACTTTGAGAAACAACGCATCATTGTCAGAACCACCTGAAATCAGACCACTTCTACTAGGGGATGTATTTCCATTAGCCATAGTTTTATAGTCTTTCTATATTAGGGGTTAGTTTTAGTTTATTGTTTTTGTCTTCGATTATCTGCTTACCAAATGTTATCCTCCTCAGAGGGCATTGTGCTTGTTAATCTTAAACGAAAGTTATAGGAAGGTCATAGCTCGTTTAGCGTATGCTTCCAATCGTAGTTGCTTTCTGTCGTTGATGGGGCTATGTACTCGTCTCCAAGCACCTCCACCACCATTCCATATAAACAACCAATGCTTTACAGTAGGCTCTTCGCCTAGTCTTTTAATATAATTAGAGTAATGCGACAGAACTGTATAAGCAATTTCTTGAGATAGTTTAGGGTCAAAACAATCTTCGTGTACAAGATTTTTGTTAGCGATACGATTGTAGTCAGAGACCATAATAGAAGTGATTTGATAGAAGCCATAAGCCTTACCATTGTCTCCAATAACTTTTGGACTACTGTTCGGATACACTTCCCACAAAGGGATTTTTGACACGAATTGGGAGATTGACAGATTTTCATTTGCTTTTAATTGAGGGATTAGGAACGCAATTAAAGTTAATATTACTAATAATTTCATTCATATCTTTATTTAACTGTAGACGAACCAAAGTAGAAACCTACTATAGCAAGAACAGTTTGTCTTATCTCAGGTAGGATTACATATCCTGATAAGGTCTCGTAGTTAGTAGAATTAATTAATCCAAATAAGAACTCTTTACTACTTCCTACAGTTACACCTTCAGGACTATGTGCAAGAATGAAAGGTGCAACAACAACTCCAAAGAGAACTGTTACCACTATCAATCTTCTTACCCATTCTCCTCCACGCTTTGCTGCTTGGTTTTGACTTTCATCAGTAGCTTTCTGTTTCTTGAGAAGGGCATCTAAGTTTGCTTGTTGGTTGGCAACTAAAGTAGACATAAATTTAAATATGAATCCACTTGCTGAACCACCCATCATTGCTAATAATTCGGTTGACATAATATTATATTGCGGTTGTGACTGCTAGTCTCTTCTCGACCATTTGTCTATATCCAGGGTCTTCAGCATATCTTGCATCACGCATTGCTCTTGTGACTTCAGCAGCAGAACCAAATGGTTTAGCCCCAGCGTCAGCAGCAGAAGTGCCACCTTTTTCTAGTGATGGCTCACCACCTCCTAGAGCTTTGTATTGAGCATATAAACCTTTAACTGCAACAGTTGCTTGGCTTACAGTTCCACTCTCTACAATAGTATTGAAAGCATCTAACTCATCATCAGCTAAGTTTTCACCTGCCCATGTAGCCATAGCGTTATACTCGGATACACCTCCAACAGTTTCGTGGATAGTGTTAGTCTGAGCATCTACTAATGATTGCTGTCCTGCGATATACGCATCGACCATAGTTTTAGGGATACCAGCTTTCTCAAGACTTTCGTAAGTCTTTTCAGATAGCTCCCCTTTGTTTGTAAATTCTTCAGTGGCACTTGAGATGACATCATTAGAAGGTTCGGAAGTTTCTTTAGGTTTAGCTTCTTTACTTTCCTTAGTGTCCTTTGGCTCTGATAGTTTTCTCTCAGCTTCAGCATAGGCTTTAGCCATATCTTCAGGAGATTCAAACTTTTCAGGTAACCACTCAGGGCGTTCACTTTCAATAGGTGTCTCAGTCTCTTCAATCTTTTCTGATTCTGATTCAATACTTTGACCTCTAGCTTTAGCAGCTTCATCTTGCATTTCAGCTTGCTTTTCAAGTGAGATATTTTCTTCCTCACTGTGTTCTTGTATTACTACTCTTTCCATATTACTCGCTTATAGGTTGATTCATATTCGCTCCGTCTTGAGCGTTAGATATTTGGTTACTAATAGCATTTACACCATTAGGTATAGCAGCCTGCATCATCGCTGCTTGTTGGGCTTCTTGAGCTTCTTGTTGCATCTGTTCAGGAGACTTAATAAGCTCTTGAGTTTTGATACCAAGTGATGTAGCTCTACGCTTAAAGTATTCACTTACATTAACGAATTGAGCTACTGCTTCTGCACCAACAACTTGTGCTGCTCCAGCTAGGAACAAGTCAAGTTTCTGTAAATCGTTACCACGACCTAGTGCTTCAACACCTGTAATAATAACAGGGCTAACAACATTCTTAGGTAGTTCAGGTAATGATTTCTTTTTCTTCATTACTACCAATAGTCTGTTGACCATAGGCATCTGAAGTTCTGTACTTAGTAATGAGTAGAGACCACCCAGGGCAGACTCTAACTCGATACTTAACATTCTTATTTCTTCAGCAGTCACACGCTCGGCTTGGCGAACAACTCCTGATGTCAATAAGAAAGCGTGTCCAAGTCTATCTTTAATTGTATTGATAGTTTCTTGGGCAACTCTAAAGTCATTAAATTTATTTAGTTGAAGGACTGATACATCTGCTGCATTACCTTGAGAGATAGCACCATTAGGTGACTCTGCTAGTGTCTTAGCTCTAGTAGTTCCATTAGGATTAACTAGGAACAATACTTTAGCTGCTGCTGCACTACCTTCAACGATAGCTTGTGTAAGAGACTCAAGTGATTGTAGGTCTCCTAGATATTCTTCAACATACCCACGACCATAGTCTTCACCATCAACACGAGTAAAGCGTAGTGGGATAAATGGGTTCTTATCTAGTTTGTATTTACCCTCTGAGGATGGGATACGAACACCATTGATGTCTTGGTAAACAAACCAGTGGTCATCCTTACGACACACTGCTGTGTATAAATTGATTTCTTCATCAGCACTATTACCTTGGATACCTACGAGTTCTTTCATCTCTTCAGACAGAGACATATAAGATAGGGATTCCTTAGTGCAGATGTATAAGATATTACCCATAGCATCTCGTTGCACACAATATCTATCTAGGTGAAATACTCTCATACCACCATCGTCAGGCATATATACTAAAGCATTACCAGTTACGATAAGATGTTTGAGTGCTTCATGTATTGCTACTCGGTAAGTCTCACGACTGATTTCTTCCATCACAGAATCTTCTACTTGTTGAAGTCCTGCTTCTATTTCAGATAACATACTTGCGTCTGCACCTTCGGCAGCCAAAGCATACTTATCTACATTTAATCTAAAAAAGGGGGCGTTAGGGGGAAGGAGTGCGAGTAATAGTTTTGATGCTAGATTGTTAGTTCCTCTTGCCCCAACGCCTTGAAAGGGAGTGTCTAACCTACTATGAGAACCGAAGCCCTCATCAGGCATAAGATAAGGTAGAGTCAGTTTAGATGCTTGTCTTGCTCTATCTAAGTATTGGTATCGCTTCCCTTCAAGGGAGGTGTACATTGACTCTGCTGTTACATTGCTCATTATTCCACTTCTTCAGTTAATAAAGTAACAGTGTCTACTGTTGTTTCAGTTTCTTCTAAGGTTACATATACGGATACTTCTAATGCCCACTTTCCATCTTCACAAGGAACAGGTGTATTGTAGTAACGAGTACCACTACCATTGATGTGATAAGAATAGTTGCGAGCAATACCTTCAGCATCAGCACGATTTAATCCTTCCGCTTCTGTGTCAAACAAAAGGTACTTTGGGTTTGTTGGTTCTTCTGACATAATTATGAATAAATTTGATATTGATTGTTAATGTTTGCTTCTATCGCAGGAATATTGTTAGTCTGGTCTGACGCATAAATTATAAATTCTTTTGCAAATCCCTTAAAGTGGTAAGACAAACCAAAACTAAACAAGACATCAGAAGTGGTTGAAGGGTCTCCTGAGTTGAAAACAAATGATATTAAATGTTCTTGGTTGTTTACAATGGTTGTTCCGTATGTTCCGCTATTACCAGCATTAGTTGCTATCTGCGTACCATCAACTTTCCAAGTTGCAGCGTCACTGACAGCACCATCAAAAGATATAGCGTAACCATTCATCCCACTAGCGTTTGGAGATATAAATACATAACTTTTACCAGTAGCAGTATTTGAACCGATAAGTGTATTAGCGTTAGTGAGAACATTTGAAGTTATATCTGCTCTACCAACGAAGAAGTTAGACTTATTACTAACACCTGTAGTTAAATCAAAGTGGTCACTTCCGTCTAATTGTAAAGCTCCTAAGTAATTACCATTTGAAACTATTTTAGGTTGATGACTAGATGATGTTTGATTAGCGTGGTTGTTGTTACCACTTTGGTCATACCACTTGGATACTGTAGCATCACCTGCATTGGTGTACAAACCATAATAGTTATTAATGTTGGACTCAATCTTGAAACGATTGTTCAATCCAGCACTTCCTTGATTTGAATCGTATGAAATTATTTCGTATACAACAAGTTTTGATTCAGGGTGGGCTGTAGAACTATTCCCTTGTTTACCAATACTTGTGTTGCTTCCACTTGATGTAGCATAACTCATAGCATCATCTGTTGCTGTTAAGGCAACTGAATTATTAAATAAACTTTGGTAAACATCCTCATCTTTCAGAAAAGTCAGTAATTGTTTAGTGCTAGAATTGTTGGGTACTACTACATCTGTGGAAATTAAACTATTACCATTTACAAAGTTGTAAGATAATTTTCCTTGGTGGGATTGGTGATTCCTAAAATTAAATCCAGTGCTACCACTTCTGTTTGATAAATAGAAAGTGTCTCTTGCTGTATTAATATTACTAGCTACCATGAATGTAGTACCATCAGTACCATTCATTAAGTCAGCCCCTATATTTAAGAATGTATTTCCATCAAAATTCATTCCACTAATCAATGCTCCATTAGCCGCAATCTTAGGTTGGTTAGCCGCAGTTCCTTGGGTTGCATCGTTTGTCCCAGCTTGGTCGTACCAAGTGTGGACATTAGCTCCTTGGGCGTGAGACACTATACGAAAGTTGCTTACGGTAAATGTACAAGCATCTGATTCTAAGAATTTAACATACAATCCGTCAGCAGTACAAGTTAATGTAATTGTGTGATTAGTAGAAGATGAGACAGTAGCATCATCTGATTTTGCTGTTAATGTACCTATAGCAGAACCAGTTCTTACTTGTATAGTAGGGGAACCAGATGTTATATTTAAATCAAAGTTAGCAACAATAACATCACCTTTTCCACTTCCGTATGGGAACACTGCTTGTTTGAATGTGCCGGCATCTGAATTAGTTACAGTGAATCCAGTATTAGAGTTTCCGCTAAATGAATTAAAGTCTATAGACCCAGTTCCGTTTGCTGCACTTCCAACCGTTTGTTCGTTTGCATTTAAAAATCCATTAAGGTCAGTAGCAGTTGTCTGCCCAATGTCTCCACCTTCTTCGCTTACATTTCCCACTAAAGAATTTAAACTAACTTTTTCATCTT